>Ga0256406_1000059_pt1 | contig 189339 bp, 146 predicted proteins | sample RumenRJG_03DNA_FD_185986 | JGI IMG/M metagenome (GOLD analysis project Ga0256406, IMG submission 185986) | Bovine rumen microbial communities from Lethbridge, Alberta, Canada - RJG_03 | ecosystem: Host-associated > Mammals > Digestive system > Stomach > Rumen | place: Canada: Alberta... | reverse complement strand
TAAGTGAAAATTCTGACATGGCAAAATCCTGGGCAACTTTTTGTTGCTCAGGAACTTATAAATAAAGTTAAATTATAGTGTTGCGGAATTAAGGATAATAAAAAAACTGTATTATCATGAGTTTAAGAGTAACAAACAAGGAACTGAAAGAGCGCGCACTGTCGCATCTTACCGGCAACTGGGGCAAGGCTGCCATCGCCACATTAATTATGTATCTCATAGCATGTATACCGTCAGTGGGAATAGACTATGCTATCGCTCAAGGATTTGGCTCATTGTGGTATTTTGTTCTCCTTCCATTGTACTATGGCTATTATGTGCTGTTTCTTAACCTCAGCCGTACTGACGAACTGAGAACGGAAATGCTTTTCGACGGTTATAAGGAGTTCTTCCCTGTTTTCCTGACGATGCTGCTGAAGGCTATCTACATCTTCCTGTGGTCGTTGTTGCTCATTGTTCCTGGCATAATGAAAGCATATTCCTACGACATGACTGAGTTTATCATGAGAGACAACCCCGATATAAGATACGACGCAGCCATAGAAAAGAGCATGGAGATGATGAGAGGACACCGCATGCAGCTGTTCCTGCTCGACCTCAGCATGATAGGATGGGGAATATTGTGTCTGTTAACTCTTGGTATAGGTTACCTTTTCTTAGGTCCTTACATGCGCACCTCTCATGCTGAGTTCTATCAGCAACTGCTCATTGAGGAGGAAGGAAATACATTTTAAGGCTAATACATATATTAATATAACAACGAAACCATAGATGGGCAAAGGAAAACTACAGAAGTTTGCTGAGATGGAAACGTTCCGCAACGTCTTCCAGTACCCTTATTCGGTCATCGAGAACGTTCCTTTCGAGATGAAAGGCAGATGGCGCGACGAGTATTTCCACAACCAGAACCCCATTGTTCTGGAGCTTGGCTGTGGCAAAGGCGAATACACCGTCGGACTGGCACGTATGTTTCCAGACATCAACTTCATCGGTGTCGACATAAAGGGAGCACGCATGCACAAGGGCGCGAAGGAGGCTATCAGCGAAAAACTGGCAAACGTGGCTTTCCTGCGCACCAACATCGAGTTTATCGACCGCTTCTTCGGCGAGGACGAGGTGCAGGAGATATGGCTGACATTCAGCGACCCGCAGATGAAAAATCCGCGAAAGCGACTGTCGAGCACCTATTTCATGGAGCGATACCGCAGGTTTCTCGTAGACAAAGGCATAGTCCACCTGAAGACTGACTCAAACTTCCTGTTCACATACACCAGATACATGGTTGAGCACAACAGCCTGCCATTGCTTTTCAGTACGGAGGACTTATACCATACCGACGGCATAGACGAAGCCACAAGGCAGATACTCGGTATCAAGACATACTACGAACAGCAGTGGATTGAGCGTGGACTGAACATCAAGTACATGAAGTTTGAGCTTCCGCGAGCCGGACTGCTCGAAGAAGCTGACATAGAAATACCGCTTGACGAATACAGAAGTTATCATCGCAACAAGCGTAGCGACAAAGAAACGGCGAAGTAAACCCTTCGCCGTTTTCATTTTCTTTCATCGCAGAACAGACATAAAATAATAAATATAGGTACCCTCTCTGCAAAAAAACACTAATCAATTATTGCCCGTTTACCCTCGCGAGAATGCCCTCGAAAGCCGTTTCTGAAATCGCAGGGGCAAAAAACGCCCGTATTTCGCACTTTGTTGTAATCATCTGACAGTCAAGATGATAGCGCGGAATACACTACTTCTACGCACGAAATCTATATGTTAAAATTGTCAAAGAGTATGTTTGAGATTGTCAAACACACTGTTTGAGGATGCCAAACATAGTGTTTGGGACTCTCAGACACAATGTTTTGCAAGTCAAAATACGCAAATAGCCGCCTCAAACATACTCTTTGACAATTTTAACACTTATCGCCGACCTCAGAATTAACACAATTTTGCACTTTCAGAGGCTATTCCGCATCTATTTGGAGAGTTTTTCCCTGTCAAAATTTTTCATCATTTTCCGCCCTCAAACAAAATTCCGTTCACTTTGGCACACTTTTTGCTGCAACTTCATCGATAACAAAAAAAAATCCCAAATATTTTCGTTTATAACGAACAAAATCACTACTTTTGCAGCTGTATTAACACTTTAAACATCATACAGCCTATGGCATAAGACAGAAACAAAAGACATATAAGAAATAAAAAGCGTTAGCTTTATTCTTGTTATCTGAAATTTCGCCAAAATTAAAGAAGCAATCAAGACAAAAGCGAGACGCTCACGTCAACTGGCGTGGGCTTTTGCTCGTATATGATTGCAATGGTGTTTGGCGATACCTCAGATAACGTAGACGAAGTTATTAGTCCACGTTTTTTATTTTGTCTATAACTACCGACCACCGGACTACCTTACAACGGGAGAAAGCCCAGTCGCCCAAAAGGATCAAGGCAAAACTACTAAACACATACATTATATGAATACAAAACTACTCTTATTATCGCTCCTCATGAGCATCATGTCCGTATCTGCCTTCGCAGAAGTTGCTATAATCGACGGAATAAAATACAGTTTGAACGATGAGACATTAGAAGCAGAGGTTATATCTAATTATGATAATAATTATTCAGGCGACATAACAATTCCAGAAAGCGTAGATTACAACGACAAGACATACAGCGTAACAAGCATTGGTTTTATGGCTTTCTCTTATTGCACAGACTTGACATCGGTTACTATTGGCAACAGCGTAACAAGTATAGGCGATGATGCTTTTAGGTATTGTACATGCTTGACATCGGTAACTATTGGCAACAGCGTAACAAGCATTGGCGATGATGCTTTCTATAGGTGCTCAGGCTTGACATCGGTAACCATTCCCAACAGCGTAACAAGCATTGGCGAGTGTGCTTTCTATTGGTGCTCAGGTTTGACATCGGTTACTATTGGCAACAGCGTAACAAGCATCGACGAGGAAGCTTTCCGGAAGTGCGAAAACTTGACATCTGTAATATCTTTGATAGAAGAACCATTTGAGATAAACTATAATATATTCAACAATTGGTTTGATGATCACGACGTGTTTACCACAGCCACCCTTTATGTTCCTACAGGAACAAAGGCGAAGTATCAAAACACATATGCATGGAACCAGTTTACAAACATTGTGGAAGGCATAGAGAACGCTGTCAAGTCGGTAGAGACAGATGCTCAGGCTGAGGAAACGGTGCGCTATAACGTCGGCGGACAGAGAATCAGCTCGCCGCAGAAAGGTCTGAACATCGTGAAGATGAGCGACGGCACGACAAGGAAAGTAATGTGTAAATAGAAAGTAAAGACACATCCATTTAACAGATATGCCCCGAGAGTAATGACTTTCGGGGCGTATTGTTGTATGAAGTAGTACGATGATGTTATTTCGGACAGTATTTAGACATTGATATTGAAATTATTTGTGCAAATTTGTAACAGTAACTTGCTGATATCTTAGTCGTTGAACCGGTTGAGAATATCGTCGTAGCAGTCAATCCTTCTGTCTCTTAGGAAGGGCCACCAGCGGCGCACATTCTCGCTGTGTAGCAGGTCGACGTCGACAATTGTTTCCACTTCCTCGCTGTTGCTTGCCCTGTAAATCATCTCTCCCTGTGGTCCGGCAACGAATGAGCTCCCCCAGAACTGTATTCCGCGCGTCTGTCCCGACGGGTCGTCCTCGTGTCCTACACGGTTTACAGCCACGACAGGCAGCCCGTTTGCTACGGCATGCCCACGCTGTACGGTAGTCCATGCCTCGCGCTGTCGCTCCTGTTCGTCAGCACTGTCGCTGCTCTCATAGCCTATGGCAGTAGGGTAGATAAGCAGTTCGGCACCGCGAAGAGCCATCAGGCGTGCAGCCTCAGGATACCACTGGTCCCAGCATACGAGCACGCCCAGCCTGCCCACTGACGTGTCTATAGGCTCAAAGCCCATGTCGCCCGGAGTGAAGTAGAACTTTTCGTAGTATGCAGGGTCGTCGGGAATGTGCATCTTCCTGTACTTTCCGGCAATCGAGCCGTCGCGTTCCAGCACTACGGCAGTGTTGTGATAGAGCCCGGTCGTGCGTTTCTCAAAAAGCGAAGTTACGATGACCACATTGTTTTGCCGTGCTATTTCGCCGTAGAACTCGGTCGACGGTCCCGGAATAGTCTCAGCCATGTCGAACTTGGCGACATCTTCCGTCTGGCAGAAATAGAGCCCGTTGTGCAGCTCCTGCAAGACTATGAGTTCAGCGCCCTGTGCAGCCAGGCTTTCTATCTTTGCTTTTATCCGGCATTTGTTGTTGTCAGCGTCAGCCGTATTGTGTTGCTGTATGATACCTATTTTCATGTTTGCTTGAAGTTATTTTTAGTAATATTGCATCGTCAGGCAATGTATCGAGCCATGCTGACGTATGATAATTCTGCTGTCTATCGGTATTATGTCGCGGTCGGGAAAAGCTTCCGCAATGGTCTCGCACGCCTCCATGTCGAGTTTAGGCTGGTCGTAGGTCGGAACAAGCACTGCTCCGTTGATAACCAGGAAGTTGGCATACGTTGCAGGCAACTGCTCGTCGAAGAAGAAAACAGGCTTCGGTTGTGGCAGTTGCAGCAGTCGGTATGGTCTGCCGTCTAATGTCCTCAGCCCTTCCAGCTCCTTCCTGTCAGCCTCACTGACAAACAGCAGCGTGTCGTCTGGTGCACAGCGCACCAGTGTGTCAATATGCCCGTCGGTATCGTCACCCTCCAGCTGTTTGCAGTCGAGCCATACGATGCGTTCCGCCCTCAGCCTTTTTGTCAGCTCAGTGTCAATCTGCTGTTTTGTCATGGGCTGGTTTCTGTTCGGTGCGAGCAGGCAGCATGTAGTGGTAAAAACCGTTCCCTTGCCGTCGCTTTCTACAGAACCACCTTCCAGAACAAAGTCGTTATGGTCTTCGTAGTCGCCTTCCACGACATGATTTTCGTACAGGCTTTTATTTATAGCATTATCATTCTCCGCATGAAACTTGCCTCCCCATCCGTTGAAACGAAAGTCGAGAAGTTTCTTCACTTTGCGTTCCCTGTCGGTAACAGTTATAAAAGCATGGTCGCGTGCCCATGTATCGTCGTTGACACATGGCACGATGCGTACGCGTTCCCATTGTCTGTCAGTCATAGCTTTGCGCAGAACATTCTTCGTATTGTCAGCGTCTCGCGTGGCGACAAGCAGCGTTTCATGCTCCGCAATGGCAACTGCCATTTCCGTCATGGTAGACGTTATATCGTCAAGATAGGGCTGCCAGTCAGTTTCTTTGTGTGCCCATGTCAGCTGAACCATGCTTTGCTGTTCCCACTCGGCAGGCATATATTCGTTGTTGTTCATAGTACAAAAGTAGTAAAAAACTATATATGTGCAAAAAAAACACAATACTTTTGGCAGGTAATACGAAAAATTATAACTTTGCGCGGAATTTTATTTTTAAATTATCATTATTATTTATATGAGAAAAGCGATATTATTATTAAACCTTCTGACTATTTCTTTAATTGCACTTGGAAAGCCCGTCAGTGCAGAACAGGCAAAAAAGAAAGCAGAATCGTTTGTGGCAGCAAAATGGAAACAAACAACACTGAAACCATTGAACATTGCTTACATTGCAAAGCCTATAGACAAGGAGCACGAAAGCAAAGGAAACAAGACGAAAGGCAAAACGACGGATGAACTTACACCTTACTATATATATAATGTAGGAAAAGACAATGGATTCGTTATCGTTGCAGGCGACGACCGAGCAGGCGACATAATAGGCTACAGCAATTCGTCTGCGTCATTCGACGTAAACAACATTCCCGACAATATGCGTACTTTTCTTAATGTATATGATGAGGAAATAGCATGGATAGTCAGCAATGCCGACGAGACATACGACAACAGTCCGCGTCGGTTGCCGGCAGAACGCATAGAGCCATTGTGCACGTCTCGTTGGAACCAGGACAATCCCTACAACTTATATTCACCAACCGTGAATGGTAGCAAGACACCTACTGGATGTGTGGCAACTGCCATGGCACAGGTAATGTATCATCATCGCTGGCCACTGATACCTACAGAAGCAATAGACGGCTATGAGAGTTATGACGGACATTCGTACGAAGATTTGCCTTCGATAACATTCGACTGGGACAACATGACCGACATATACACCCAGACATCATCGCAGGAATCGAAAGAGGCTGTAGCCAAACTGATGCAATACTGTGGATGGATTGTACAGATGAACTATGCTCCAGATGGCTCAGGTGCATATACGACCTGGCTGCCGGGACTTATGAAATATTATTTCCATTACGGCAGTGGCGCAAAGACTGTCAATCGTGATGATTACAGCATAGACGAATGGGCAATGCTGATGTTCTCCGAACTGAGAGCAGAACGACCTATCATCTATACAGGATATACATCGGCTTATGAGGGACATGCTTTTGTTTGCGACGGATACGACGGAGATGGATTATTTCATATCAACTGGGGATGGGGTGGCTTGCATGACGGATTTTTCCGACTCTCTCTCCTCAATGCCGGTGGTACGGGTATCGGCGGCAGTACCACGTCCTATGCTTTCTCCGTAGGGCAGCAGGCTGTCATCGGACTGTGTGCCGACGGAGTGGAAGAACTCCCTGTGAAAGAAGGCAAACTCGTTGCCTACCGTGCAAAACTGGTAAATACGAACTATACAAGGACTTCTGTGAACAGCAAATTCAACAATGTCATGGTCACAGTACCTATGTCATATAACACTGCCGGCTATGAGAACTTTGAGTATTCAGAAGAAAACTTTACGGTAGGCATAGGTTTGTTTGAAGGCAGTACGCTGATGTCAGTCTACGACACGTTCACTCAGACTTTCAGTACAAATTCGCAGCGGACCGCAACGTTTAATTTATCATTCGGAGACAATATCTCTGATGGTCTCTATCGACTTGTCCCAATGTGTAAGCTCAGCAATTCTTCCACATGGGAACCTATGATAAATGCCAATCTGAACTATGTTGAGGCTCTCGTAAGTGACAACAAACTTACTCTGACAGTAGTGCCTAGAGCTGATTTCAAGGTAACTAATGCACGCTTCGATGGTCAGAAATATTATAGAGTAGACCTTGTCAATCCGCACGAAGAGTTTAATGGCTGCATCTTCATGTATGACCTTGATGGAAATATGTTGGGCTTTGAGCAGGTGGCCATACCGGCAGAGAGCAAAGACCATGTGGACATATACGTGGAAAATGTAGATGATATGAAGAAAGAACCTATCATTACGTTGTCTATATATGACGATGGACACGACTACTTCTATATCAGTGCAACTAACGAAGGTGCAGAACTGAGCAAGAATGTCAGCATTCAGAATACTAACAGCGACGGAACAGAGGTATACGGAAGCCGTATAAGGGCAAGAATAAATGTCAACAACAGCGGTAATGGCATGTATAGACATCTGCTTGAAACAGCTTTGGTAAACAAGAATACAGAGGCAGTGGAATATAAAACCATGCAGACGATAGATGTAGACGGTAATGAAACAAAATATTTCGATATCGATATTCCTGTTACAAAGAAATATATCGGTGGCGAATACAGGCTTGTCGCTACTCACTACGAAGGGAACAACCGTATTGAGACGATTACGATGCCATTCGAAGTAGTGCTTGGCATAAACTATTGGACTGCTGAAGGCAAAATGAAGGGTGTGCCTTTCAGTGAGAATTTCACCGTGCCGGAGGATGCTTTAGCTTTAGAAATGCGACAGGGAACATTCACTTCGGTTAAGCCAAACAGTAATCCTAATACTATTTACATGCTTGACAAGAAGTTGCCAAGCGGACTTGAGGGATATAATCTCACTAACAGCGACAACACGGCACCGCGCATCCATTTGTATGACGGCTACGACTATTATATTCCTGAGAACATAACAGTGCAGCAGGAGGTTACCTACGAGCGAACATACAGCCCGCAGACCGAAGGCAGATGGCAGACTATTGCACTGCCGTTTGAGCCTGATGAGGTGTTGCTGGCTGAGAATGAGACACCTTTGCGCATCGCTGCGACATTCACAGATATTGACGGCGAATGCTTTCTTGCCGTGCCTAACCGTATTACTGAAGCAGGCACTGTGTCGCTGTTCAGTTCTAATGGATTTGTCATCAACATGCCGATCTTAATGGCTCTGCTGCCGCAGTATGACGGAAAGACCATTGTTTTCAGGACAAAGAATATTAAACTGCTTGCCGGTCAACCGATAGAGCATGTAAGGAACGGCAGTGGTGTGGTGTCCATGTATGGTACAAATTCAACTGTAATGCCTGAAAACGTGTGGACACTGGAAACAAACGGCACAATGATATATCGTCAGGCTGATGCTGAGGTCAAAGCTTTCCGTGCGTATATGAAGGTCAATAATGGAACTATGCCTTCTGACGGATATGCTGTAGAGATAGCTTTCCCTGACATAATAGCTACTGGTATATCAGAGATAGGCAGCGACGCGAACGGCAGTCAGTCAGCCGTGAATGATGGAAATCATGTCGGTATTTATACTATCGACGGCAGAAAGGTTGCTGACGGACAGATGAAGAAAGGTATCTACATTGTCAATGGCAAGAAAGTTGTAGTGAAATAATGTTCTGCAACGCTGTCTTTCTGAACTGAAAACGTCAGGCAAAGACTGAAAACGATAAAGCCTGTAACTGCTCAATGCAATTACAGGCTCTATTGTTTGCTATATGTTCTTTATTTTATAGAGTCCGTTTCTACGGTTTCAGCCTCATAACCGAACTTCTCAAAACCGGCTTTTAGTTTCTCCACAGTAGTCTTGTCGGCATCGTAAGTGATGGTAACATGCTGTTTCGGAATGTCAGTTTCTATTTTATTCACTCCCTTTTCAAATCTCATGTTGCCCTTGATTTTGTTTTCACAGTTTTCGCAATGCATCTGCGGAGTAGTTGTGAAAACCACAGTCTTTATGTCTTTGGCGATGACTATTGTTGCCATTGCTGCAGCCAGCAGCGTTGCAAGAGTTTTCTTTTTCATGTTTATTGTTGTTTTAGAGTTTTTATTTTTTTATGTTACATTCGCCCTATGTTGATTCGTATTCCGACATATCCCATTGCTCCGAGTGTCGGTCCCCATATCATTGTTGGCTCAAACTGTGCAGAGTAGGGGTGGTGTGCATGCAGAATTGGGTTATTTTGTCGGAAGTTAGTCAGGTTTTCTCCTCCTATGTATATAGAGAAGTGCCTGAACCAGCGTGTTATCTGCACGTTCAGTTGTTCGTATGAGTGGAATGAGCGCGCCCAGCTGAGTGTTCCGTAGTTGTCAGTTGCATACGGTGTTGGCATTCTTCCACCGCCGTTCAGTTGCAGTGTTGCATCAAATTGCCACAATCCCAGCGGTGTCTTGTATGATGCTGTCAGCAGTGCTTTGTATCGGCTTGTCAGCGGTTTGTCCATTCTCACGCCATTGTAGGTTGCCTTCACAATGTTTCTTCGGTATGCTGCTGTCATCGTCAGGCCACGCAACACTTCGTAAGTGGCATCTATCTGCATTGTGTGTGAGTAGCTGCGACCATGCAAGTTGCCTATTGTAATCTTGTTGAAGTCGCTGTCGTAGTCAATGATGGCTTGATTCTGAAAGTCGGTGTAATAGTATTCCGCATTCAGTTTCAGTAATTTTTCTGCTATCGGAATGTTCAGTGCAGCCGACAGTCCATAGTTCCATGCCTCTTCCTGTTTCAGGTTTTGTTCCACGTTCAATTGTCTTCCGCTTGCCAGCAGATATCCATATTCGCTCATAGCGTGCACTGTGCGGTATCCTTTTCCTGCCGAAAGGCGCAGGCTAAGCACTTTGTTCGGTGCATATTTTATGTGCATTCGTGGTGTCAGAAATGTGCCGAAACGGTTAGAGTGGTCTAATCTCAAGCCAGCCATGACAGTTAGTTTCGTTCCCAGAGTATAAGTATATTGCGTGTATCCACCAATAGTGGTTTCGTTGTTTCTGTTCTTGTATGTAGCCAGTGTCCAGTTCTGCGTGCCTGCATCGGTGTCTGGCGTTTCCTTTATGTTGTCGCTGTTGAGGCTCAGTCCTGCCGAGATATTGTGCTGAGGAGTGATGTTTGTCTCATACATCAGCGATGCGTATAGGTTTTTGTCGTTGATATTGAGATGCTTCAGACCGTATACCGATGACATTTCCTGCAATGTACCGGATGCCATGAGCGCAATGTTTGTTCCATGTTCCTTGTTCAGAATAAACGCGTGTTTCATGTATAGTTCATATCGGTCAGTCTCTATACCTATTCTATATAGCGGTTGTTGCGTGTCGTGTACATGTTTCTCGCTTTGTCCGCCACTGCGTTTTTCTTTCAGCAGAGCCACTCCTCCGTGAAAGATATATGTATTGCCGAGATATGCCCAGCGGTTCTGCATGTTCCATTGTCTAACCTTCGGCATGTCTGCGAAGCCGTCGTCGTTGCCGTCATGGTCTCGGTATTCGTTTTCGTGATGTAGTAGCAGTTCCGTGCTCAGTCGCTCGTTCAGGTGTATGTTGCCGTCTGCGTTGGCTTCAAATCGCGCCATTGTCGAGCCATATAGGTTTACTGTAATGCCTTTCTCATCTTCCGGCTGAAGATATTGCACGTTTATCTGTCCCGTTATCGACTCATATCCGTTCTTTACCGATGCCGCGCCTTTCGACACCTGTATGCTCTTCATCCATGAGCCAGGCACATACGACAGCGAGTATGGTGCTGCCGAGTTTCGGAAGTTGGGCATGGTTTCGGTCAGCATCTGCACGTAAGTGCCTGCCAGTCCGAGCAGTTTTATCTGTCGAGCCCCCGTAGCAGCATCGCTGTAGCTGACGTCGACAGACGGGTTTGTAGTGAAGCTCTCTCCCAGATTGCAGCATGCAGCCTTGAAAAGTTCGCTTTTGTTTATCTGAAAAGCATTCATGGCACTGTTTATTCGCGTAGTGCCCTGACGTTGTTTAACAACGGTAACACCCTCCAGCTGTTTTTCTTTCATGCCGAGAGTGTCACCGTCGTTGTTCTGTGCATGGCTGCCTACAGTGGCAGTCATGCACAGAAAGAGAGTTGTTATTATGTCTTTAGTATCCAAAAATTTCATCTGTTGTCAGTCTGTGAACAGGTCCAATCTTCTCAAGTCCTTCCATGTCGAGTTCTTTTTCGTCGCCAAGAATGACATATTTGTAAGTCTTGTTTACCATGTTTTCTTTCTCAAAGCGCAGAATATCTTGCAGTGTCAGCGAAGGCAGTGCACGGTAGATAGTTGCCTGCAGTGGCTCGGTGAAGCCGCGTTTCTTGGCATTGTAGTAGCTGTTGAGAATGTTGAACTTCGTCGTGCGGCTACTTTCTATGCTCTTTGTCAGGCTCTGCTTTGCAATGTCGAAGGCTGCCTCGCTCTGAGGAATGTCTGTAATGATTTCGTTGAACACCTTGATGCAGTCCATCATCTTGTCGTTCTGAGAAACGATGTATGTGAAGTAGCTCTCAGGATGGTTGTTGCGCGATGGCACAGAGTAGTCTGCGAATGAACTGTAAGCCAGTCCGCGACTCTCGCGGAGTTCCTGGAATACGATAGAGTTCATGCCTCCGCCGAAATATTCGTTGAAGAGTGAGATAGTCGGAACATTGCTAATGTCGAATGGCTTGTTCTCGTTGTGATATTGAATCATGTAGATGTTCTTTGCCTCGTATGGTGCTATATACACTTCGTTTATAGGCGTTGTAATTTCGGTAAACTCCTTGTTCACAGGCACTGGCTGCAGTTTCTTATCCGTCTTGTGTGTCTTTGCAAGCAGTTTGTCGAGTTCCTTAATGCTCAGCGGTCCGTAGTACAGTACAGTATGCTCATATTTGCTGAAGTTTTTCAGTCTGTCTACGAGTTTCTGCGGATCCATCTGGCGCAGTTTTTCCATAGGGATGATGTTGCGTGTAGGGTTATACTGACCGTATGTTACGTAGTTGCGCAGTGCGCTGAAGTTTGCCTGCTGGTTTTTCTTTGCATCTTCCATCTGCTTCTCCATCAGGTCGAGACAGCTTGCGTACGACTCTGCGTCAGCCTTTGCGTTGTGCAGTATGTCTTCGAGGAGAGCCAGTGCCTGTGGCATGTTCTCGCTCAGACCAGACAGACTTATGCCCACTACGTCAGTGCCGTAAGATATGCGGTAGTTGCAAGCCAGCTTATAGAACTCCTGATTTATCTCTGTCAGAGTCTTCTTGTCTGTGCCGATGTAGTTCAGATACATTGCTGCGTAGTTGGTTTCGAGGTCTGCCTCTTCGCCGAAGTCGTAGTAGAAAGCAAGGTTGAAGAGCCCGTCGTTAGTGTTCTGCTTGTACAGCAGAGGCAGTCCCTTCTTTGTCTTTGTCTCAGTCAGGTCGTTCTTGAAGTCAACGAAACGTGCCTCGATAGGCTTCACATACGAGTTCTTTACGCTGTTGAGGAACTCGCTTGAGAGGTCGCGGTTTGTAGGTATAGGTGTTATTTCCGGCTTCTCTATCTTCACTTGAGTCTCGTCGGTGCCCACTTTCTTGAATACGCATACATAGTTGTCGTTCAGATGACGTTTTGCGAAACCTACGATATCGTCCTTTGTCAGTCGGCTCTGGCGGTCGAGCTTAGCCACAACAGCGTCCCATTCCACGTGGTTGATGTATGAGTTTACCATCTCCGACACTCGGCTGTCGTTGTTGTCGAGCGAGCGGTAGAAATTCAGTTTCTTGTTGTTTATAACTGATTCGAGCAGGTCGTCGTCAAATTCGCCACGCTGGAACTTCTTCATCTCGTCGGTCAGCAGTCCGCGCAGGTCTTCGAGCGACTGTCCGGCGTTAGGTATACCGTAGAGTATGAACATCGAGTAGTCGGTCATCGGGTCGCAGAAAGCGCTTACGCCCTGCACCTTCATAGTGTGTTCGAGGTCTATCTCCATCATACCTGCCTTGCCGTTTGTCAGCATGTCGGCAATGATTTCGAGTGTGTCGTTCTGCAGGCTGTTGCCCTTGTCAAATCTCCAGCCCATCATGAGCATCTCTGCTTCCTTGCCAACGACAATAGTGTCTACAGGTGCTGTTATTGCCGGCTGTGCAGGGAACTGTGGAATGTCGAGCTTAGCCGACTTCTTCCAGCTGCCGAAATACTTGTCTATTATTGCTATCACCTCGTCTGGGTCGAAGTCGCCTGCCATGCAGATAGCAGTGTTGTTAGGCACATAATAGCGCTTAAAGTAGTTCTTGATGTTTGTTATCGACGGATTCTTCAGGTGTTCCTGCGTACCGATGGTTGTCTGTGTTCCGTATGGGTGGGTAGGGAAGAGTTTTCCATAGAGTGCTTCCCACACCTTGCGGTTGTCCTGAGCCATGCCGATATTCTTTTCCTCGTAGACTGCTTCCAGTTCCGTGTGGAAACCGCGAATCACCATGTTCTGGAATCTGTCGCCCTGTACGCGAGCCCAGTTCTCTACTTCGTTCGACGGAATGTTCTCTACGTAGCAGGTTACGTCGGTGCTGGTGTAGGCGTTGGTGCCCTGACTGCCTATTGCCGACATCAGTTTGTCGTACTCGTTAGGGATAAAGTATTTTGCTGCCAGCTGCGACACGCTGTCTATCTCGTGATAAGCCTTCTTGCGTGCAGCAGGGTCGGTCAGCGTTCTGTAAACCTCGTAGCGTGCCTCTATCTCATCGAGCAGTGGAGCCTCTGCCACTGGGTCGGTAACGCCAAACTGCTTTGTTCCCTTAAACATCAGGTGCTCCAGATAGTGAGCCAAGCCTGTTGTCTCTGCTGGGTCGTTACGGCTTCCGGTGCGCACGGCTATGTTTGCCTGGATGCGCGGACGTTCCTTGTTTACAGAAAGATACACTGTCAGACCGTTGTCGAGCGTATAGATGCGTGTCTGCATCGGGTCGTTGGGAACGGTCCTGTACTTGTAGTCTTTTGCCCCGACACTCATGCCAAGTGCCAGAAGGCAGGTTGCTAATAATAACTTTGTTTTCATAAATATTATAATATGTGAGTTTTTATGATTCTGTTTTCCGTTCAGTGTTCTTAGTCCCACTGTTCATATTCCGTTTCCTTGTCGAGTTGCGCGAGGAAGTTGTTGAGTGTCTTTTCCTCCACGTCGCCGAGCTGGTATTCCTTTTCGGCATCCTTGCGTATCTCGGATATCCATGCGCGGCGTGCCGTAACGTAGTCCTGTCGTATGCGTTCGGCATCGTCGGCAGTTATGATGTCCAGCCCATAGTAGTTGCACATCAGCTGGTAAGCCCATGTCCAGCGGTATTCCTCGTAGTTGCCGTGTATTTCGCTGAATCGCTGCAACACTTGTCTAATTGTCTCGAGTCTGCCGTTCTTCACGTCGTCTATGAGTCTTTTCTCCTCGCTTTCGGGCATGAGCATTCCCGACAGGTCTGTCCATTTGCCCGTGCCGGTATCGGTTGAGGGCTCGCACAGCTTGTGGCGTTTCAGCACTGCCCCCATGAAGATGCGCAGAGCCATGTCGTAGTTCTTGATGCCCACTTTCAGGGCGGTATTCTTTATCACGTATTCGTGATAGTTGTATGTAGAGACCTTGTCGCCCGATGCAGCCCGCAGGTCTTCCAGTATTTTCTTGCCTTCCACTATCTCGCCTACGGTAAACGGGCTGAGCCAGTCGAAGTTGACGATGCTTTTCTGTCCGGCTTTCGGTCGCTTGTCGCGCGTAGGCCATTTCCTTATGTCGCGGTACAGTCCCACCGTCGTCAGGTTTCTGCCCGGCACGAGATACATGGTGTCGCTGTAGGCTATGAGATATGAGAACGGCACGTTTCTCGTGTCTGGATGATACATCAGCTTGCCGAAGCATACCGAGAACGCACCTATCTGTGCCGGCATCAGCAGGTAAGCGCCGCTGGCTGTTTTCGAGCCGCGTTCCATCTCTCCGTAGTGCATCGGTCCCATCTTGTAGGCATGGTTAGAGAAGTTTGTTGCCGAGCCGGCGTTGTAGAAAGAGAACTGTCCGCCGATGAGCAGCGAGCTCTTGTGGTGCGAAGCCGAGAACGGTCCGCAGAAGGCGGCGCAAGCCTCGCCGTTAGCCATGTATGAGTTGGCAAAGAATACGCTGCTGTCGGCAGTGAAGCCGTTGGTTATGTGGCAAGCCTCGCCTACGAAGCAGTTTTCCAGTTTTACGGAGTTGAGTATCGTCGAGCCGTCGTATATTATGGAGTTCTCGCATATCACGCCGCTGCCGATATACACGTTTGCCGTCGGTATGCTCTTTATCGAGCAGTCAGACAGTCGTGTCGCGCCCACCACCTGGCAGTTGTCGTTGATGTGGGTGTTGGTTATCTCGCCCGTGCTTGTTATTCTCACGTTGTTGCCTATCGTGCCTCTATCGGGCACGGTCTGGCTTATGTCCTCGCGTATCATCGTTTTCAGCGCAGCCATCAGTTCCCTGTCGTCGAAGTGCTTCACCATCAGTGCTGCCAGCTGCGATGTCAGTCCGTCAAACAGCATCACGTTGCCGTCGCCTATCTCGTTGAGCACGCTTATCAGGTGTCCCTCGCCGAAGGTAGCCCCTTCGGTAGTCTCCATCGTGTTCACGTTTGTTATGTAGCACTCGTCGCCTATGCTGTAGTTGTTTATGTATGCGCCGATGTTTTCTATCAGGCAGTTGTCGCCTATGCTCACGTTGCGCAGCGTGGCGTTGCGTATGCCGGAATGTTTCAGGAAGTCCTGGCTCACTTCCACGTTTTTCTCAAACACGCCGAGCGTGATGTCGCCGTAGAAGGCTACGTTGTGGACATACGTTGTCATGAAGTCGTCAGCCACCTTTATGGCTGTCCAGTCCTCCGCCGTGCAGCCCTGCTCCTCCAGTTTGTTGATTTCGTGGTCGGTTAATAATCTGTAGTTTCTCATGGTTAATTCTATGTTATGATATATTAGTTTTCTTCGGTGTCTATGTCGTAGAGGAAGTCGTGGTACGGATATTTCTGTACGTGCAGCTGCTTCACTCTCTGATATACCACCGTACGCAGTTCCTCTATGTTCATGCGTTCCGTTGCCGATATGAATATGCAGTTGTCTTGCAGTCGTGCCATCCATGTGCGTCGCAGCTCGTCGAGCGATATGTTCTGCTTTGTCGGCGGTGTCAGGTCGTCGGGCTCTTTCTCCACCCATGTGTAGGCATCTATCTTGTTGAACACAATCATCGACGGCTTGTCGGCACAGCCCAAGTCGCCCAGAGTCTTCTCAACGACGTTTATCTGCTCCTCAAAGTCGGGGTGGGAGAGGTCTACGACGTGTATCAGCAGGTCTGCCTCGCGCACCTCGTCGAGTGTCGACTTGAAGGAGTCCACAAGGTCGGTGGGCAGCTTGCGTATGAAGCCTACGGTATCGGCAAGCAGGAACGGCAGGTTCTCCACCACCACCTTTCTCACCGTAGTGTCGAGCGTGGCAAACAGTTTGTTCTCGGCAAACACCTCGCTCTTCGACAGCAGGTTCATTATCGTCGACTTGCCCACGTTGGTATATCCCACGAGAGCAGCCCTTATCAGCCTGCCCCTGTTCTTGCGTTGCGTCGTCTTCTGCCTGTCTATCTCGGCAAGCCTCTGCTTCAGCAGGCTCATGCGGTTCAGGATTATGCGTCGGTCCATCTCGAGCTGTGTCTCGCCCGGTCCGCGCAGTCCAACGCTTCCCTTTCCGCCGCCGCTGCCCGAGCCGCCGCCCTGTCGCTCAAGGTGAGTCCACAGGCGTTGCAGTCGTGGCAGCATGTATCTGTACTGCGCCAGCTCCACCTGTGTCTTGGCAGCGGCAGTCTGTGCGCGCATGGCAAAGATGTCGAGTATGAGCGACGTGCGGTCCAGTATCTTCACTTTCAGCACCGACTCAATGTTGCGTATCTGCTTAGCCGACAGCTCATCGTCGAAGATTACCATGCCCACCGGTCGGTCGGCATCATCCTCGTCGGCGATATACCGGCGTATCTCCTCGAGCTTGCCCTTGCCTACGTACGTCGTCTGGCTCGGACCGCCCACGCGCTGCGTAAAACGCTTCACGGTGATGGCGCCGGCAGTATCGGCAAGAAACTCCAGTTCGTCTAAGTATTCTGTCGTCTTAGCCTCATTCTGCTGCGCAGTGATGAGGCCGACAAGCACCGCTGTTTCGGCTTTAACTTCACTTATTACAAATTCTTTCATTAAGTCGTTCTGTAGTAATTATATATATAATAAGGCGCAAAGGTAAGCAAAATAGATTGAAATGCAAAATAAAACACAGAAATTTTAGTAAAGTGTAAGAATTAACACGTTATACTCAGCAGTTTCTGCATAGCTGTTATGGTTGACTTTATGGCTGATGTTTTCTTCCCCTGCAAAAACCGTGCCAAACTCGTCAGGATTTTCTTTCGGGGCGAAAAACGATGAAAAATTTTGACACGGGAAAACTCTCCAAATAGATGCGGAACAGCCCATGAAACTGTGAAAATATGCAAAAATCGACCTCAAACATGCGTGCTAAAAATGTCAAAGAGCATGTTTGAGGCAGGAAACTGCACGTTTTTGCACGATTACGGGTTGGCTGTCATATCGTTACAGACGGCTTGTAGGGACGTGACGGAGTATCTGTAACAGGATTACAAGATGCTTGTAAAAATCCTGTAATCCGCGTTTTGGTGTCAAAATACTGATAGCCAACGACTTAGCCAACAAGCCAAAATACTCGCGTATATGCCGAAAAATATTTCGAGACGACTTTCGCGGGCATTCTCGCGGCAGTAAACGGGCGAAAATTGATTATACTTTCATTCTCCGGCATGCTGCTGGCGAAAGTTCGGCAACGCACTGTTTTATGTGTCAAAATGTTGCTTTCTGACAGAAAAATAAAATAAAACGAAAGAAAAGTCGCAGAAAATTTGCATTTATGATAATAATGCATTATCTTTGCCATGTGATAATTAGTAGTAAATAATTTCTTAATTGTACATTAGTTGATAGTAAGACTGATTTCCAAATTTTCAAATTATTAAAAAACAATCTACCCATATTGATAATATGACAACAGCCGCGATGAGAATCGCTGCTGTTTTTCTTTGTCCTGACGACAGCAATACAGACGCTGGCGAAGTTTAAACGCAGTGTTAAATAAATCTTACTTTTGTTAAACGAAAGGTTCGTTAACTACAATTAACAAATCGGGGGTGGTTGTTAAGGATTTTTTATACTTTTGCTGTGCGAATTGAAAAATAATATAGAATTAAACACATTGTGAAACGATTATGAAAGTTACTACAAACAGGTTAAGGACAATAGTATCATTATTACTCTTTGCTTTCGCAGTGTCGACCATTTCGGCACAGAACGTAAAGGTGTCGGCTGAGACAGGCCGACTAATTGCAGGTTTGGGACTTGAGGAGGAATTTGGTTTCTATCAGGGAAAGGGTTGGAAATCCATGTGGTGGCACAACCAGGCGCCGGTGAAATTTTTTGTCAGCGACCATCCTGAATTGAATTCTCATGGATATTTGCGCTCGCATGCATGCAACATGATTTTCGACGACTCGGGAAATCTCGTAATCGCGGTTGCAGGTGATGACGCATTCTATCAGCTTGCAATGAGTGACGGATTTAGAATTCTCGGATACACAATGACGCTGAAAAACGATATACCTTCAACCTTTGAAGGTGCAAGTGTTGGCTATGGATGTAAATTCAGCGAGACAACAAGCGGTTTCAGTACAGAGCTGACAAGTATAACAGTAGGCTCAAGCAGGGAAGATAGCAAGGAATATAACATTAGCAGAACAGTGCTCAACCCTTCAGATGCTACTAACGTACTTAATTTCAAACTTGAAAGAACTGGTAGTAGTTCGAAAGAACGACATCTGAGAATAGTAAACTTCGTCGTATATTTCTCTGCCGACGGCGACATTCCTGTCAATATGACGCCAGAAACTAACGATGCAACGGCAAAGAGCCATGTGGAGGTTCCGTTCAAGACCGGTAAGTTGGCATTAGGCGACGTGCGCCTGAGAACACAGGGAGGAGCATACCACAACGCCTACGAGTATCATGAAGTAGAGGAACTCAATGCCGATATGACACTCTACAACGAGGGCTCCGTTGTCGGCGGCAAGGTGGAGGACGTGGCTGCGGCTGCAACCATAACAAAGGAAACCCACCGCGACGGAACAGACAAGAGATTCTATGCACTGAAAAACGGTACATATTATATAGAGACACCTGTAGAAGTGGTAACCACTCACGGTAACCACGACCCTTTAGGCTACCGCATCATGGGCGGCGAACTGAACTACTATCGTGGTACTGACCGTGCCGCAATAAACGAAAATATTATAGAAAACGAAGGAATGTTCAGCATACAAAGCACGCTGAACATAGACAACGACGCAAGCCAGGGTACGTCAGTCTACTACCTGCACCCGTCAGGCAGATACGTACGCCGGCAGCCAGGAGAAACAATGACTAAGCTGTGGCAAACAGACGATAAGGGAAGAATCTTCCACGAGCAGGACGGAGAATATACGTATCTTGTGTGGAATAGAAGTGGTTTATTTAGTCCTATATATTCAGTTGGCGTATATCGACCAGACTCAAAACTGACAGGAAATACAGACTATGTGTCTGGAGCCGGATACACGATTTTTGCATTCCCCCAAGATAAGCACATAAAATTAGGAAACAATAGTTATTATGTCTATCCTGAGTGGAACAACGAGCTCCATGCCTATAAGGTTGCCCAGACAGGTACATCAGGCAATGGCTCTACATGGAATTCAGAGCAGAAAACCCGCACCAACAGTCAGCCTGCATTCACGGCAAGCGACTGGACGCTGACTCCCTACGACAAGGAAGGCAACGCACTCGCACCTATCACAGTCAGCAGCAGCAACAACAAGGGAACCTTCTCGTTCAACGACTTCAACAACGACGCAGTGAAGTTTGAAATCAGCGGTCTGCCTGAAGGCGACGCCTACCGTGCGCTGATGACGTTCGACTTAGACATACAGCCGCTCGACCCATTCATCAACAGCGTGGAAATAGAATGTGAGAACTCGCTGCCGGAAAGCCAGATAACAGAAGACAAGCTGAAGAGACTGACACACTCGTTCGTCATCTCCGACTTCACGATGAGCGGCTCCGACTTCAAATTCTACGTGCCGGAGAACTGGTCTGACGTCATGCCATGCACGTTCTCGTTCAAGAATGTACGCTCTAAGTATCTCGACAACACATACTACAACGGCAAGTACAACGGCGATGCGCGCCAGATGATAGTAGGCTCGGAATACTACGGACTGAGCGACAGCAAGGACAGGGCAATATATAAGAATGTGTACGACATAACAGAGCCTACGGTGGCAGTTCCTGCCGACTATACCGAAAAGGTTAACTCTCTGCTCTGCGGAACGCAGCCATTCTACTTCACCAACGCCGACGAGCTCGACCACGACTATACTTCTGAGTCGGAACGAGTGAAGATCAGAACGCTGCACAAGTATCCTTTCACGCTCGACACTTATCACAACCAGACACAGACAAGCGTGGATGGCTACCTTATCGGATATCCTGCAGGTAACTTCCACCGCCTGCAAATGAATGAAGACCAGTCGAAGCACGCATACCTGTTCGTGGCAGACGAGCCACGCTACAACATCGCTCCGACAAGGGCAACGGAACACCGCATGTATGCTTACTACGACATAGAGCTGACCCTCGTAACTAAGGACTTCACGCCGATACTGACATGGGAGAAACTGTATGAGGCAATAGACTATCAGGCTCCAAACCTGCACGTAAACAGCAAGTGGGGCGTGAAGGTGAAAACAGAAGAGCCGGAAGCAGGCTACCTGCCCGTAAGCGTGATACGCGACAAGATGCTCGAGGAAATAGCCGACGGCAGCATAAAGACACCCGAAAGTCTCAAAGACATACTCTACATGGATGCCAGCGACATGTCTACACTCATATTCTCTACAAACACAGGCAGCTACGACGGTCTGGAGACATTCAGAAGACAGATGAGCAATGAAGATGTGCCTAATGACAGGAGAAACGTTATATTCTACCTGCCACTGGAAATGATGCACGAGGGCAACAACTATGCCTACAAAGCCGAAGGAGGTGGATATATGGCTACTGAAGATATCGTTCTCAGAGACCGCACGCCGTTCTTCGCACCATACGACATAAGTGTGGGAGCAATGAACAAAGTAACTTACGAGCGCGAGATAACCATAGGCAAGTACGAAAAGACCAAGTGTGGCACTCTGATGCTGCCGTTCAACCTTGCTGTGGATGCCGACGGCATACACAAAGACCAGCAGGGACGCGGAGAGTTCAAGCTCTTCACCATGAACACTACAAACTGTCTTAGCATTAACAAGTCTGACCTGGAAACGGGTGCCGTAGGATATTTCGGCGCACTGAAGTCGGACAAGGTAATAATGCAGTCCGAAGCCAACGTGCCTTACCTGTTTGAGGTGTACAACGACACGGGTCTTGACAACATCACTCTCGTGGCAGAGCAGACTGGCGCCACTGTAAAGGCAACCCCGCGCAAGGCATCGCACGCAGCAGACGAGGCAGTGGCTAAGGAAAAACTCACCGGCGAGCAGGCATGGGGCAAGATTAGCGGAGTGGACTATCAGTTCACACACTGTGGAACATTCGGCGGAGTAGTAGTTCCGAAGTCAGAAGGCGCGTTCTACATGGCACAGGGCAAGTTCCTCAACACGCTGAGCCTTAACGACGAATTTACTGTCCTGAACGGTCTGCCGTTCCGTTCATGGTATGACTGCAAGACAAGTGGCGGCGCACACCCTGCACTCACGTTCAGCATCATGTTCGGTACCAACAGCGACACGACAGGCATAGACGCTCCAGAGGCACGAACATACGAGACCGACATGGTCTATACCATCGACGGCCGTCCTGTTGGCATGCTCAACCTTGAGGAAATGGGCAGGACACTGACTAAGGGAATCTATATTGTAAACGGTAAGAAAGTTGTAATTAAATAAGTTTGACGAAACGATGAAGAAGAAATATATAACACCACATACATCTGTAATCAGTGTTCCTACTGAGGATTTCATTGCAAGAAGTAATCCTTATAACTGGATGGATGCCAACGAGCATACGTTCGAGGATGAGGAAAAGAACGAAGACGACGACGAATACTTTGAAGAATCATATAACGAAGACTTTTCATGGCCTGAATAAATATAACCTTCAATGAATTTAATTCTTTTGAGGATACTACTGTCGTGATGACAGACGTATCCTTTTTTTGTTTTCATTTCTGCATTACGGATGTTTTTCGTACTTTTGCACGCACAATATAATATATTAATAATGTAAAACCAGCTTGGCAGAGCTGCGGGACGTCTCCCTGAAATAACTCCACAATGATAATGAACAAAAATGAAGTTACAAATCGGGTGACGGCTACCATTCTGTCGATGTCGCTGCTCACCGTTATGGCAGGAGCAGCCATAGCCCCGGCACTGGGAATCATTAAAGCTCATTTTGCTGATGCACCTGAGATGATGGTGCAACTGATAGTAAGCATACCAGCCTTACTGATAATAGTTACCAATCTTTTCTTCATGTCGATAAGCCGACGGCTGCGCACACGCACGATAGCCGCGACGGGACTGATGCTCTATGTCGTGTCTGGGGCAGGATGCTTCTTTGCAGACAATATATATGTGCTGCTCTTTTTGCGTGCCGTGCTCGGTATAAGCGTCGGGTTGATAATGCCACTGTTGTCGGCTGCGTTGTATCTCGGACAATTCCTGTCGCCGATAGTCGTATTGCCGCTGTCGAAGACATTGTTTACCGACGACGTAGCTGCCGCATACAAGATAGGTGTAATGCTTTGCGTGGCGTATCTGCTACAGGTATATTCTACCAGACATTTCCAAAGTCTGCCGCCAGAGTAGGGGAATTATGGAGCACGGGCGGAAACGCTAACCTTAACGGGAACGGGAATCTTAACTGGAACGCTAACTTTAATGTTCCCGTCCCCGTTCCCGTTAAGGTTATCATTAATGATATATTGCTAACACGCTGACAGATAACGAAGTTGAACGATTTGGGAAACTTTCTTGCGAAAAAATGTTTACAAGTTTCCTAAAAAAGATTTTTCTATATCAACATATTGTTGTATCTTTGCAAAAAATATATTCCGATATGCTTATATACGGACCCTGTATTTGCAAAAAAGAAGGTTTTTTATTCTTGTACTTAATGAAGGAATTTACAAATAAATAAACATATTAAAGCTATAACATATTATATTATACCAATGAAAAACAAGACTTACAGTTACGATGAAGCGTTTGATGCCTCTCTGAAATATTTTGACGGCGACGAACTTGCTGCCCGCGTGTGGGTGAACAAGTATGCAATGAAGGACAGTTTCGGAAATATATACGAACAGTCGCCTGAAGACATGCACAACCGTCTGGCAAACGAAATAGCACGCATAGAGCAGAAATATCCAAACCCGATGTCAACAAGTGAGATATTCCAGCTGCTTGACCATTTCAGATATATCGTTCCGGCAGGAAGCCCTATGACAGGAATAGGCAACGACTTCCAGGTTGCTTCGCTGAGCAACTGTTTCGTAATTGGTCTTGACGGCGATGCCGACTCTTACGGCGCGATAATGCGCATAGACGAGGAGCAGGTGCAGCTGATGAAACGTCGCGGAGGTGTGGGACACGACCTGTCGCACATCAGACCGAAAGGCTCGCCCGTGAACAACTCGGCACTGACATCGACAGGTCTTGTGCCGTTCATGGAACGTTATAGCAACAGTACGCGCGAAGTGGCACAGGACGGCAGACGCGGTGCGCTGATGCTCTCGGTAAGCATAAAGCATCCGGACTCGGAGGCATTCATAGATGCAAAGATGACCGAAGGAAAGGTTACGGGAGCAAATGTATCGGTGCGCATAGACGATGAGTTTATGAATGCTGCAATAGACAACAAGGACTACAAGCAGCAGTTCCCGATAGACAGCAATAAGCCTGACTTTGAGAAAACTATCAAGGCAAGAAATCTTTGGCAGAAGATTGTACACAACGCATGGCAGAGTGCAGAGCCGGGAGTGCTGTTCTGGGACACGATAATACGCGAAAGCATACCAGACTGCTATGCCGACTTGGGCTTCCGTACTATATCTACAAACCCATGCGGAGAGATTCCACTCTGTCCGTACGACTCATGCCGACTGCTGTCGATAAACTTATATTCATACGTCGTAAACCCATTCACTAAGGATGCTTACTTCGATTTCTACCTGTTTAAGGAACATGTTGCCAAAGCACAGCGCATCATGGATGATATTGTAGACCTCGAACTGGAGAAGATAGAGTGCATCATGGACAAGATAAAGAAAGACCCGCAGTCGGATGAAGTGAAGAACTCAGAGTATCATCTGTGGGAGAAAATCTACTCTAAGAGCGGCAAGGGACGCCGTACAGGTGTCGGCATAACCGCAGAGGGCGACATGATAGCTGCTATGGGACTGCGCTATGGCACACAGGAAGCAACAGACTTCTCTGTAGAGGTGCACCGCACACTGGCTCTCGCAGCCTACGGCTCGTCGGTAGTCATGGCGAAAGAGCGCGGAGCATTCAGCGTCTTCGATGCCAAACGCGAGAAAAACAATCCTTTCATACTGAGACTGAAGGAGGCAGACGAAGATATGTATAAGGACATGGTGAAGTATGGACGCCGCAACATAGCATGTCTGACAATAGCACCGACAGGAACAACGTCGCTGATGACGCAGACAACAAGCGGAATAGAACCAGTGTTCATGCCTGTATATAAACGTCGCAGAAAGGTTAACCCGAATGATACAAACGTGCATGTGGACTTCGTAGACGAAGTAGGCGACTCGTTTGAAGAATATATTGTATATCATCCGAAGTTCCTGCAATGGATGAAGACAAACAACATAGACACCGACAAGCGCTATAGTCAGGAAGAAATAGACGAACTGGTGGAACGCTCACCTTACTATAAGGCAACGGCAAACGATGTAGACTGGCTGATGAAGGTGAAGATGCAGGGCGCAATACAGCGCTGGGTTGACCACTCGATAAGCGTAACGGTAAACCTGCCTAACGACGTCAACGAGGAACTTGTCAACCGTCTGTATGTGGAAGCATGGAGGTCGGGATGCAAGGGCTGTACTATCTACCGCGACGGAAGCCGCGCAGGTGTGATGGTGGCTGTGAAGAAAGACGACAAGAAGAAAGAAGGAACGCAAAACGACAACGATATAGCAGAAAACGAGGACAAGCCGTGCAAGCATCCTACCGTAACGGAAACACGCCCTAGTGTGCTCGAGTGCGATGTAGTACGCTTCCAGAACAATAAAGAGAAATGGGTGGCTTTCGTTGGACTGCTCGACGGATATCCATACGAGATATTTACTGGTTTGCAGGACGATGACGAAGGTATCGTTTTGCCGAAAACGGTAACGAAAGGCAAGATTATAAAGCAAACTAACGAGGACGGAACAAAGCGCTATGACTTCCAGTTTGAGAACAAACGAGGATACAAGACTACAGTGGAAGGACTGAGCGAGAAGTTTAATCCGGAATACTGGAACTATGCCAAACTCATATCAGGCGTGCTACGCTATCGCATGCCGATAGACCACGTGATAAAACTTGTCAGCTCGCTGCAACTGCAGAGCGAAAACATCAACACATGGAAAAACGGTGTTGAACGCGCACTGAAGAAGTATGTAACTGACGGAACGGAAGCCAAAGGACAGAAATGCCCTGCATGCGGAAATGAGTCGCTGGTATATCAGGAGGGATGCCTGATATGTAAGAGTTGCGGTGCATCGCGCTGCGGATAATAACAAAGTTGTGCAACGATGCAGATATCATCAACAGCAATAATTCTCAGAAACATACGTTTGCATGCGCAACACGGAGTTTTGGAGCAGGAGAGGCTGACGGGCGACGAGTTCATCGTGAACCTGCGTGTTGCCGGCGACTTCGCAAAAGCCTGCCGGACAGACAGTGTAGACGATACAGTGAACTATGCAGAGCTGTATGAGATAGTCAAGACTGAGATGATGAAACCGTCACGGCTGATAGAGAATGTTGCTTACAGAATAGGGCAGGCGATACTCGACAGCAATAGTCTGGTGGAAAGCGTAGACGTGGAAGTGGTAAAAAGCAATCCACCCATGGGCGCAGACTGTGGCGGAGCAAGCGTCGTTATTAATATTAATAGGTAAAAAGGATAACTATAATATATATTATTTGATGCTGAAACGAATAATTACTTTTATGTTGATTTGTCTCCCTGTGCTCACACTGTGTGCAGGCGACAAGTTCACATTGGTAATAGACGCAGGACATGGAGGACATGACTCTGGTGCAGTGGGAGCAACTCAGAAAGAGAAAAACCTTACGCTGAGACATGCACTTGCTTTTGGTAAGCTCGTGGAAAGAAACTGTCCTGACGTGAAGGTTATATATACGAGGACGACCGACCGTTTCATTGAGCTGTGGCAAAGGGCAGAGATAGCAAACAAAAACAAGGCAGACCTGTTCATATCAGTACATATAAACTCGCTGGCTGGGGGACGCATAGCACGCGGATTTCAGACTTACACGCTCGGAAGTGGCAGAAATTCAGGAACGAAAGGCTTACTGAAAAACCTCGAAGTGGCAAAGAGAGAAAACTCGGTGATACTTCTCGAAAAAGATTATAAGCAGACGTATCACGGCTTTGATCCAAATTCGGCTGAGAGCAATATCATGTTTGAAATCATACAGGACAAGAACATGGAACGCAGTGTCGAACTTGCCAAGATGATGCAGAAGCAAGTGTGTGCATCAACAGGCAGACAGGACATGGGCGTGCATCAGGACAACCTTGCTGTGCTGCGACTGACATCAATGCCGGCGTGCCTGCTCGAACTCGGATTTATATCAACTCCCGATGAAGAGGCTTTCCTCACTACGGACGAGGCAGTAGAGAGATATGCACGCGGAATATATAATGCTTTTGTACAATACAAGAACAAATATGACTTGGTGGGCCGCAGGGCACCAATGATAGAAATATTACCTGTCAAGCAGCCTGCCGTGAAAGAAGAACCAAAAACGCAACCAAAGGCAGAAGAAATAAAAGCAAAGGAAAGTCAGGACGACAAACAGCAGCAACAGCAAACTGTTAAGCCGCAAACAAGCGATCCTGTGTTTAAGGTGCAGATTGTCGCCACGTCGAAACCACTGAGCAAGAACTCAGACGTGCTGAAAGGACTAGACGATGTAGACAGTTATATGGATGGCAACTTCATAAAGTATACGGTTGGAGCTTCAACCGACTTCAACAAGATTGCAATGCTGCGCAAAAATCTTTTGGAACGTTTCCCGCAGGCATTTGTAATCGCTTTCAGAGACGGAAAACGCATTGACACAAACGAAGCCATAAGAATATATAAGGCTAATCGAAATAAATAAGATAGTAAGTGTATTTAATTATAAAATATATTTAGAAAACAATGAGAAACGAAATAAAAATAGCACTTGTTGCAATAGTTGGAATAGTGATATTGTTTTTCGGAATGAATTTTCTGAAAGGATTACACCTGTTTGCGAGCGACAATTCTTATTGCATATCGTTCGATGACATCAGTGGATTGTCTCCGTCAAGTCCTATCTATGCCAATGGATACAAGGTGGGAACAGTGAAAAACATAACATACGATTATGATAAAGATGGCGAGATAAAGGCTACTGTCGGACTGGACAAGGCTCTGAAAGTGCCGCAAGGCAGTCGTGCGGAGATTGTCAGTGACTTGCTGGGCAATGTTCAGGTAAACCTGATTTTGGGAGACAGGACAGCCGGACTCCTGCCTGTTGGTGGACAAATCGACGGCAGAAAGAATAGCGGAGCAATGGGACAGGCTGCACAGATGATACCGCAGGTGGAGAAACTTTTGCCTAAGTTAGACTCGATACTGACATCGCTCAACGTTCTGTTTGCCGACCCCGCTATTGCCCAGTCTTTGCACAACGTAAGGCAAATCACATCAGACCTGACAACAACCACACAGCAACTGAATACGCTGATGGCATCTATGAACAATAAGGTGCCCACGCTCATGGGGAAGGTAGACAACGTGCTTGATAATACAAATAAACTTACTGCATCGCTGGCGGCAGTTGACGTAGAGTCGACAATGAGCCGCATAGACAAGACATTGGCAAATGTGGAGCGTTTTTCAGAACAGCTTAATGACAACAAAGGCTCGCTCGGACTGTTGATGAACGACCGTTCTCTGTTCGACAACCTGAACGCAACAATGGCGCATGCTGACTCCCTGATGCTTGACTTGAGAAAGCATCCAAAACGATATGTGCACTTTTCAGTTTTCGGCAAAAAGGATAAATAATGAAAATAATATCGTTTACGTCCCTTATTTAAAATTAGTCTAAATATAAGGTCGGTATTTCTGCAAATATGCAGATGTTATCGAAACATCATTAAATGAGAGAATTACGGAGATGTGCAATTCTTTTGTTGCACACTCTTTGTTTTGTGTGTCGATTGATGCTAAGTTGTTGTATTTCAAGATATTCGAATTATCCAAATAATGATATGCTAACCGTAATTTCATATACGATGTAAAGTGCTTAAAATAAAGACATTTGTCAGAATTAACTATTTTGCAAAGAATAATATTATTTGTGTAATTAAAAAAAAAATGCGAATTTTGCACCAAGAAATAATTACAGTCTCGAAACGCATATATACATATTAATATACGCGATAGGGAAATAAGAAGTTAATAATGAAAATCAAGCCGCAAACACTTTGGGAACAATGTCTTTTCCTGATAAAGGAAAACGTTTCCGAGCAGCAATATAAAACATGGTTCAAGCCATTGGTGTTTGAGACGTACAACCCGTCGACAAAAACACTGCTGGTACAGGTACCGAGTGCGCTTGTGTACGAGTACCTTGAGGAACACTATGTTGACTTGCTGAAGAAGGTGCTTGTTCGTGTTTTCGGCAATGGTGTGCTTCTTTCTTATAGAGTAGTTATTGACAAAACAAATAATCTGACACATGATTTTGAGTCTGAAAAAGAAGATGGCGTAATGCCAAAGGTTTCACGCAACAATGTCAACCAGTCGCCGACAATACTTGACAGTGTGAAACCAGATTTGGACCCTCAGCTCAATCCACAGCAGACTTTCGCTTCTTTCATTGAAGGCGAAAGCAACAAGCTGCCGCGTGCCTTGGGATTGTCAATAGCAGAAAATCCGAATACAACACAGTTCAACCCGATGTTTATCTTCGGTCCGTCAGGATGTGGTAAGACACACCTCATAAACGCTATAGGCGTGAAGATAAAGCAACTTTACCCGCAGAAAAGAGTGCTGTATATATCGGCTCGACTATTCCAGGTTCAATACACAAATGCCGTACGACAGAATACGGTCAATGATTTCATAAATTTCTACCAGAGCATAGATGTTCTTATCATTGATGACGTACAGGAATGGATGACGGCAAAGAGCACTCAGGACACATTCTTCCATATCTTCAATCATCTTTTCCGTAACGGAAAGCGCATCGTTCTTGCGTCAGACCGTCCGCCAGTCGACTTGAAAGGCATGAACGAGCGCCTTATCACTCGCTTTGCCTGTGGATTGATAGCAGAGTTGGAGAGTCCGGACGAGCAGCTGCGTGTTGACGTCTTGAGAAGCCTTGTACACCGCGAGGGATTGGATATACCAGAAGATGTCATACAGTTTATTGCCTGCACGGCTAACGGAAGCGTGCGCGACTTGCAGGGAGTGGTAAACTCGCTGTTGGCTTATTCAGTTGTCTACAACAGCAACATAGACATGCGTCTGGCAGAAAGGGTTATCAAGCGTGCTGTCAAGGTTGACAATCATCCGCTTACGATAGATGACATTATAGAGAAGGTATGCAATCATTACAATGTTACGGCAAATGAAGTTAACAGCAAGAGTCGTAAGCGTGAGCTCGTAGTGGCGCGTCAGGTGTCTATGTATCTTGCCCAGAAATACACAAAGATGCCAACGTCGCGCATCGGAAAGTTGATAGGAGGACGCGACCATTCAACCGTTCTTCACAGCTGCACGCAAGTTTCCGAGCGCTTGAAGATAGACAAGTCTTTCTCGAACGAGATATCGAGCATAGAAAATTCATTCAGACTGAAAAAATAAACACTTCGTAAGATTACGTTAAATAGTAATATACGAAGTGTTTTTTCTTTATATATTCTCTGTCAGGCAGTAACGTTGTCCTTCTTTTACGAGTATAATGACTTATATTGATATGACACAGAATACAAACATAAAAGTTTGGAAAGAATATAAATATGTGATTATTTATAAAAAATACGAACGTTTTGTGTGTCCTTTCAGAAAAAAAGAGTAATTTTGTAGCAACAGTAAAACTTTACAGAAAGCATACGAAAGTATAAACAAATTAAGGCTTGTGCCTGAAATTTATAGAGAACATGGCTATAAAGAAAGCAGAACAAAAGAATTCTCTCATGAGTGATAAGCATTTCCCAATAATGCATTCACTTGTCAAGAGTTATATAGTGGAAATAAGACAAAGACCTGTTGTCGCAGACGCAGATGTTGCAGCCTTATACGGAGTGGAAACAAAGAGGGTAAATGAAGCTGTAAAGAACAACCCGGACAAGTTTCCTGAAGATTATATGTTTGTGTTAACACCAGGCGAATTAAAGGATTTGCGGTCGAAAATTTCGACCACAAACTTATCAGTAAAGAGCCGCTCACTGCCTAAGGTTTTTACTGAGAAAGGTTTGTACATGCTTGCGACTATTCTAAAAAGCCAGCGGGCAACAGCTGTTACGTTTGCCATCATTGAAACGTTTGCAAAGGTTCGTAGCTTGAAACGTGAACTTGTAGAACTTCACCAAGAACAAGATACCCACAAACAAAAAGACAAAATGAGGCATTTCGGTGAAATGCTTTCAGACATAGTGATGCCTGATTTAGAGACATCAGAAACAGAATCAACATTGGAATTGAATTTTCTGATAGGAAAGATAAAGCATACGGTCAAACGAATTAAGAAAAACGAGAAGGGCAAGTAATTAGTTTATATGGGATGTTCCCAAGTACCTGAAGCCCATAAGGCTTTGTATAAAGCAAATGAAAGTTTATACAAATTAGGGCTTGCGCCTGTAAATTTATAATCAGATAAATACATATGAGAACGGAAGATCAAGTTAGAGATGAAGCCAAAATAATTCTTGGTTTCGATGACGATGAATCCAATGTCAAACAAGGCACAGGACAAATCACCACTTTTAACCAGCTTGGTTTCAAGGGAGATAGTAATAAACCTGACGGTTGGTATCTTCCTAAAGGAAAAGAAGAGGTTGCAATAATCCTTGAAGCAAAATCTGAAAAATCGGATTTAACAAAGCAAAAATATGTTGATGAACTTCAAAAGAATATCAAAATTGTACGTTCTAAGTATAACAAAATTATAGGACTTTTATACAATGGCTCGGACATTCGTGTTTTTAAGAACGAAGAAGAGATAACGGGCATCGCATCAACACTACAGCATAAGCATTATTACAAAGGTTTGTACAATCAACAACAAATTGACAAACAACGTATAATTTCTTGGGACTGTATTTTATCAGCGTGATGAAGCAAGTTTGGATATGAAAGTTCATTGTTTAAAACCTGTTGATATAGAACTAAATGAATATATAGGGCAATTTCTTGTTTCCGCAATTAAATCATCTTTACGATACTATTCATATGCTGATCAAATTTCAAGTACAGTTCTTCCCAACCTATATATAATGCTTCCTTCAACTACCGATCATAAACCCGATTGGAAATATATGGAGCAATATATGCAGCGAATAGAGAACAAAGTAACTAATGATATATCATTGATAATCAGGAGTTTAGGGGGAGAATACGTAAGTTGGCAGATGTTGCAAGCTGGAAAAGATTTCATCTGTATGATAATGAATTATTTACAATTGATAGTGGAACAAAGCTTGACAAAGTTAAAATGACAAATAACAAACCATCTATTAATTTTGTAGGAAGAGCAAATACCAACAATGGAGTTACCGATTATATAGATGAAATAGAAGGTATTAAACCTTATGAAGCAGGATGTTTAACAGTCTCTCTTGGTGGAGAGTATCTTGGCTCTTGCTTTATACAAGAAAAACCTTTCTATACAAGTCAGAATGTAAATGTCTTAATCCCGAAACATGAGATGTCTGATAATAGTAAACGCTTTATTGCTACAATGATTTTTCGAGAGGGTAGACTTCGTTATAAGGCGTTTATAGATGAACTTAATCGTCATATGAAAACAGATTTTAGTATTTTACTACCTGTTACACAAGATAATAGTCCTGATTGGGACTATATGGACCAATATATGCAAATGATTGAACAAAAAGCCAAAGACGTATTATGCAATTTTGTAAGTTATGCTAAATTCCACGAGTTAATGGTATAATTATTTCAAATAAAAATACGGGCAAGACATCAATCCTTTTCTGTAAAGACTACAATGTTTGTTCCACTACTTGTCAGAAACTGCATTTGCTGCCATTTTTCTCCATTTGCGGTAGCCCATTATTGCTATAATGACGTATAGGGCGTAGAGTGATGCCTTGAACGGTATGTCCTTATAGTAGTACAGGCAGCATGTTACCACGTCTACGGCTATCCAAATCAGCCACTGTTCCACATATTTACGTGCCAAAGCCCATATTCCGACGACGCTCAGTGCCGTAGTAAAGCTGTCGGCTATCGGCACGCGCGAGTCTGTATGGTAAGCAAGGATATAGTATATGGCTGCCCATATTACGACGGTTGCCACAACCCAAATTGCTACTGCTCGGCGTGGAAAGTGTGTTATAGGCAGCTGTCGGTCGTGCTGTCTGCCTCCTTTCTTGCCAAACTGCCATGCAAAGAAACCATAAATGGTTACGGCAAGGTAGTAGAATTCCATTCCGCAGTCGGCGTACAGTCCTTTCTGATAGTAAAGGACTATGCCGAGCGACTGCATCAGGAAGCCCACAACCCACAGCCAGAGACTTGCACGATATTCAAGAATGATATATGCAAGTCCCAGCACTGTTGTTGTTATGTCGAGCCAGTAGCGTGATAGAAAATCAGCCATTGTTTAGAAGTTAAGCGACAAGTGAGCCATGAAATGTATCGGTGCCTGTGCCGAGTAGACACTGTATGTCCAGAAACCAAGTTCATGATTGTTGAAAGCCTGTATGTTTCCGTTGTTGTCGCGCTTGAAGTTCAGTCCGCAGGCACCATTCGATTCATATTTCTTGCTGAAGAGATTGTATATCGTTGCGCCAATGGTTATGCTCTTAACTCCGCGCATCTTGAATGTGTAAGACAGGTCGAGGTCTGTCGTCAGATAGTCGTCAATCATGGCGCACACTTCCTTTCCGCCGTTGTCCTCGTCTATAAACGACTTGAAGTTTGAGTTAGTCATATACTGCTCACTTATGTACTTCGTCATCAGCGATGCCCTCAGCCCTTTCCATTCGTAGCTTATGCGGTTAGCCAGTATGAAGTCTGGCGAGAAGGCAAGGTGTGTCGTGCCTACATTTTCCTTCGACATCTCCCATGTCTCGGTGTCAATTATTGTCAGGCTCATGTTCTTTGCGCGGTTGATGCTCCATGTTGCGTTCATGTCCCACTCAAAGCCGTCGAACGGGCGTAGTGCCGTTTGCAGCTCGATACCCATGCGATAAGAATCCTTTATGTTTCTTGCCACCATTTCTCCGTTTGAGTCTTGCGCTCCGGTCAGCACAAACTGGTTGTCGTAGTCCATGTAGTAGAAGTTCAGTCCGGCTGAGAAAATCTTGCTCTCATACTTGTAGCCAATCTCAAGGTCGTTCAGTCTTTCAGCCTTAGGGCTTACCTCCTCAGCCTCAGCCATCATGTCTTCATAGTCGTTGCGTGTAGGTTCCTTGTGCGCAATGGCATACGATGCGTAGACTGTATGCTCTTTCAGGAAGTTGTATGTCAGTCCGAATTTAGGGTTGAAGAAGTCGAACGACTCGTTCAGGTCGAACATACGCTGCTGCTTGTTGTCGTCAAATTCCTGCGAGCTGCCCGTCATCTTGTAGTTCACATGCCTGTATTGCAGGTCGGCAAAAGCATTCAGTCCGGGCACGAACTCATAGTTTACCTTTGCATATATGTTGCCGTCAGTCTTCTTGGCATTGTTGTCGTAGTATTTGTGGTCAGGATTCAGCGCCCCTGAGAACTGTCTTATCCAAATCACTCTGCCGTAGTGGTCGCCGTCATACTTGTTCCATCCGCCTCCGATGTTAGCCGACAGTCCCCTGCGGTTGTCATAGTTCATGGATGCCACGAAGCCGTAGAAATCGTTTTCCATGCGTTTCTGGCGTATGAGGTCGCTCTTTGAGTCGAGTTCCGACATAAGCAGATACTTGTAGAGTTTCTGGCTTTCCTTATACTGTTCATAGTATCCGTCTCCGCGAGTGTAGTGCAGTGCCGCGTTCAGAGTCCAGTCCTTGCTGACATACTGGTTCCAGAGCAGCTGATAGTGCTGCTGATGATAGTTGTCGGTCTGGTTCTTGTAGTATGCCGTGTTGCCTTTGTCGTCGGTGTACATGCCGCTCGGGTTATATGTCCTGCCGAGCGTTTCGAGTTGTTCGCGCGAAGCATAGTCCCACGCCATGTAGGTCTTTTCCTTACCGTTGAACGTGATGAGCTTCACCACCGTCTTGTCGCTGAAGTATCCACCTTGCAGGAAGTAGGAGTTCAGTCGCGACGATGCACGGTCAATATATCCGTCGCTGCCGATGTTCGACAGTCTGCCCTGAAATCCCCAGTGTTTGCCGAGCAGTCCCGAAGAGAAGCGGAACGTCTCCTTGTGCGTGCCGTATGAGCCGGCAGACAGGTCGAGGCTGGCATAAGGCGTGTTGCCCACGTTCTCCGTCTGCATGTTTATCGTAGCGCCGAAGGCACCTGCGCCGTTGGTCGACGTACCTACGCCGCGCTGCATCTGTATGCTTTGTACGCTCGAGGCAAAGTCGCCTAGATTAACCCAGTACAGCTGCGAACTCTCAGCATCGTTCATAGGTATGCCGTTGGCTGTAATGTTTATGCGCGTAGGGTCTGTGCCCCTGACGTGTATGCCCGTGTATCCTACGCCTGCACCGGCGTCGCTCGACATCGTTACCGACGGCATCATGCTGAGCAGCGCCGGTATGTCCTTGCCGAAGTTCAGTTGTTTCAGTTCTTCCTTTGTCATGTTGCTGAACGCTACAGGCGTTTTCTTCGATGCACGCGTAGACACCACCTGCACGTCTTGCAGTTCGTACGTCTTCAGCGTGTCAGTTCCGTTGTCAACAGTCTTTCCAGATACGGCAATGCCGTCTGAAGCACTTGCAGCCGTCACGCATAGCGACAGTGCAGCTGCAACAATAAGTTTTCTTTTCATCTTTTACCTTATTTAATATTTAAAAAACATAAAAAAGGGGGAAATAAGATAATCGTTATCCCTACGCCAGCATTATCTGGGTCAGGTCAGAGGGTTTAATCTCAGCCTGCAACAGCAGGCACCCCTTAACAAAGCATCGTGCTCAGTCGGGTGCAAAAGTAGTAATTCTATTTCAAATAGCAAAGGAAAAGCCAAGATAATTTATATGCCGAGAGTGCGGAGATTTGTGTTTGTGCAGATGAAAAGTGCTGCTGTTTGTGGCTCTGTACGATGTTGTCGGGCGTTAATGTGCCGTTGCCGAAAAACGGCGGATTGCTTGCAAAAGGGTGTTTTATTTCGTATCTTTGCAGGTGGAACCATATTGCTGCAGTCGGCAGAATGACTGTTTCCAGATAGTATTACTAATGTTTTTATTAACCTTTTAAACTGTTTTTATTTTATGGAAAAAGAATTTCAGAACATGCCCAGACACTATGTGCTTTGCTTCAGCGGCTCTTGCTGTCGGGCAGGAGAGTGTCTTCGTCATCTTGCAGCCAAGTACGGCAGTCCGGAGGGACGCATCGTGAAAGCCGTGAACAACAGGTTTGCCGACGGCGAGGACTGTCGTCTCTACAAGCCCAAGCAGTATGTGCGCATGGCGTACGGCATGCTGCACATGTATGATGATGTCCTTGCGCGCCACATAGCAGACTTGCGTGGTGAGATAACGCGCAGTTTCGGCAACGGGACATACTATCTGATGCGCAACGGGCTGCGGGCTATCAAGCCTGCGGAGCAGGCGTTCATATCGGAGACTTTCCGCCGTTATGGATATGACGGGGCGGTTTTCGACAGATATTCCGATGAGCTGAGCTGGTAGGGCAGTGCCTTTAGCCCTTTGGTGCGGCTTCCGCGACGATGTTGCGGGAGCCGCACTTTTTTGTGGCGTGTCGTAGAATGCAGGATTACAGAAATCTTGTAATAGTGTGACGGAGTATTTGTAACAGTGTGACGGAGTGCTTGCAATGCTTTTACAGACGGTCTGTAACAGGATTACAGCTTTGCCGGAAAAATCCTGTAATTTGTTTTTCAGTGTGCAAAAAAGCCTTTAGGCTTGTCCTGTAAACCTGTTTCAGGTGCCTGCGGGGAGTGTTTATTATGATTTTCGTTCAATAAAGAAACGCTAAATGTTTATAATAAGGTTGTATTTTTTTTGTAGATTTGGAAATAAAGCGTAATTTTGTGCGGTTTTAAAACTATCGATGATGAACAACGTCACAAAAATTGTGCTTACAGGCGGTCCGTGTGCCGGCAAGACGACGGCTATGGTGCGCATAATAGAATACTTCTCTACGCGTGGCTTTCAGGTATATACGTTGCCCGAAGTGCCTACTATGTTCAGCGCTGCCGGCATCAACTATCTGACAGAAGACAAGTCATATTTCTATCAGGAGGAGAAAGCTACGCTTCAGACTCAGCTCTATCTGGAAGACCGGTTCATGGAGATAGCCTCTTCTTGCGGCAAGCCTGCGCTGCTTATCTGCGACAGGGGAACGATGGACATTTCAGCCTACATGTCGGAAGAGATGTGGCAGGCTATACTTATAGAGATAGGCACTGACACGATAAAGCTGCGCGACTCGCGCTATGATGCCGTGCTGCACCTCGTTACGGCTGCCCGCGGCGCCGAAAAATATTTCACCAATGCCAACAACATGTACCGCTCGGAGGGCATAGAGCTGGCTCGCGAACTCGACAAGAAGGTGGCTGCCGCATGGACGGGACACCCGCACCTGCGCATAGTGGACAACAGCGAGGACTTCGAGCAGAAGATACGCCACGTGCTGTCGGAGATATCGAGGCTCATAGGCACGCCGGAGCCGATAGAGACAGAACGCAAGTATGTCGTCGAGGTTACGGGCGACATACCGAAAGCCATAGAGAGCGAAATCACGCAGACATACCTGAAGACCGACGCCGACCAGGAGGTGAGGCTGCGCAAGCGCGGCAGGGAGGGCAGCTACGTCTACTTCCAGACCACGAAGAAGCGCGTTTCAGACTCTGAATGCATAGAGACGGAGCGACAGATAAGCCCCAACCGATATGTTACGCTGCTGGAACAGGCAGACCCTGAACACATGACTATCAAGAAGATAAGAAAGAACTTCGTGTGGGAAAAGCAGTATTTCGAGCTCGACACATACATGCAGCCCGCACTGGGACTGAGCATACTAGAAATAGAAGGCGTGAGGGAACACGACGAAATAAAGTTCCCGCCGTTCCTGAAAGTAGTAGAAGACGTTACCGGAAACGAGAAATATTACAACTACAATCTCTCGCTGAAGAGATAAACAACAAGGTGTAGGCAAGGTAAATAATAAAAACACACACCCAGAAACAATGAAAAAAATCATAATATCAATAGCTGCAATTCTGACGTCAATAGTGTCTGTGGCACAGACAGGCACCAACTCGCCCTACAGTCAGTTTGGATTTGGAGAACTGACAGGCGAGGTCAGCGGTTTCAACAATGCCATGAACGGTGTCGGAATAGGTTTCAGCGAAGGCAATCAGGTGAACTATCTCAACCCTGCTTCGTATTCAAGTCTTGACTCTCTGACGTTCATCTTCGACATGGGCATGTCGCTGCAGATGACCAACTTCGAGGAAAACGGCAAGCGAAGGAATGCCAACAACGCCAAGTTCGACTATGCTGTAGCCGGACTCCGACTGGCAAAGAAACTCGGACTGTCGTTCGGTCTCGTGCCGTTCACGCAGATAGGCTACAACTTCTCTACGCTCAGCACGATAGGCACGTCGCAGTCGAAACTGGAATATGCCAAGACCTATCAGGGCTCAGGCGGACTGCGACAGGTGTATCTGGGACTGGGCTACGAGCCGATAAAGAACCTGTCGATAGGCGTCAATGCCGCATACGTATGGGGAGAATACTCGCACATACTGGCAAACACATACAGCGACAACACCGTGAACGCCATCACCATGACAAACTCGGCTGACATAAACACATACAAGATAGACTTCGGACTGCAATACAAGGCACAGATAACGAAGAAAGACAACGTAACGATAGGTCTGACCTACGGGCTGGGACACAAGATAGGCAACGACCCGACATGCGTACTGTCGTCGGTGAACAACAGTACGAACACCACCAATGTTGACAACTACAACATCGACGGCGGACTGAAGCTGCCTCACATGTTCGGAGCCGGACTGATGTGGCAGCACGGAAACATGTGGAAAGTGGGAGTAGACTACACACAGCAGCAATGGGCAGACACCGGATTTCCAATACTCATATCAACCGACAACTCGCAGCAGTTTGTCATGAACGACAACTACTTCATGAACCGCCACCGCATAGTGCTCGGCGGCGAATATTGCAGAAACAGGCAGTCGCGAAACTTCTTCCAGCGCATACGCTACAGGGCAGGCGCAGGATATGCCACACCATACTATAAGGTGGGCAGCAACGACGGACCTAAGGAATACAGCGTAAGCGCCGGATTCGGAATACCTATCGTCAACGGATACAACAACCGTTCTATACTCAACATTTCGGGACAGTGGGTAAGGCAGCAGGCTGCGGGAATGCTGAAGGAAAACACATTCCGTATATGCGTAGGACTAACATTCAACGAGCGATGGTTCCAAAAATGGAAGTTCGAATAACAGTCCTCAGCACCATAACGACACTGGCTCTGCTGCTGACCTCGTGCGAGGAAAAGCAGGAACACACAGCCCCCGCAATCTACGCGCGCGACTCCGTAGCCATGATGACTACCTACGGAGTGAACACGCTAATATCGGACTCGGGCACGATAAAGTACAGAATAGTAGCAGAACGGTGGGAAATAAACCAGAACAAACGACCATCAAGATGGATTTTTGACAAAGGAGTATTCCTCGAACAGTTTGATGAGAACTTCAACATACAGTCGTACATACAGTGCGACACGGCATACTATTACGACGAAAAACGCCTTTGGGAACTGAAAGGAAGGGTAAGCATACTGACAAAGCAAGGACTGCACTTCACCAGCGAGGAACTATACTGGAACGAGCAGAAGCATGAACTTTACTCAAACCGTTTCTCGCGACTCGTAACGCCTGAGCGCAGCCTGCAAGGAGCATACTTCAGAAGCGACGACATGATGACGAAATACTACATATCGAACAGCAAAGGCTCATTCGAGAAGGGAGATTTCGACTCGTCGGAAGAAAACATGCCGCCGGCAAACGCGGCAGACACGGCTCTGACAATGGGCAGAAAGCCGGCAACACCTGTGAGAAAGACAACAACAATTCCACTAATCAGATAAAACAAAGACTATAGATAGATATATGGAACTTCCATTAATATTAGGTATATTGGTAACAATGGTGTTCTCTGCCTTCTTCTCCGGCATGGAAATAGCCTTCGTTTCAATAAACCGTATGCTTGCCGAGATGGACAAGGAACGCAACAGCATAACGCAACGGTGCCTCTCGGTATTCCTCAGCCACCCAAACAATTTCGTCAGTACGATGCTCGTCGGAAACAACATCGCACTGGTTATCTACGGAATACTGATATCGCGACTGTTCAACGCGACAATCTTCAGCGGCTTTACAGAGGAAGTGCAGGTGCCGGCAAACACAATACTCTCGACGATAATAGTGCTGTTCACAGGCGAGTTTCTGCCAAAGACACTCTTCAAGAGCAACCCGAACAGGATGATGTCGCTGTTCGCCATACCGGCATATATATGCTATATAGTCCTCTGGCCTATATCGCGCTTCGCAACGTGGCTGTCGAGAATACTTCTGCGCATAGTGGGCGTCAAGGTGGAAAAGTCGAAGACTGACGAAGTATTCACAAAGATAGACCTCGACCATCTTGTGCAGTCGAGCATCGACAACGCCCGCAGCAATGAGGAAATAGAGGAAGAAGTAAAGATATTCCAGAACGCTCTCGACTTTGTCGATACAAAAGTGCGCGACTGCATGATACCGCGCACGGAAGTGAATGCCGTAGAAGACAACTGCAGCATAGAAAAACTGAAGCAGATGTTCATAGAAAGCGGAAACTCGAAAATCATTGTCTATCACGACGATATAGACCATATCGTGGGATATATCCATTCGTCGGAAATGTTCAGAAACTACACAGGCGACTGGACTGAACACATACGCAAGATGCCGTTCGTACCGGAAACGATGGCAGCCAAGAAGCTGATGCAGATATTCCTGCAACAGAAAAAGTCGCTCGGCGTAGTAGTCGACGAGTTCGGAGGCACGAGCGGAATAGTGTCGTTGGAAGACATTGTAGAGGAAATATTCGGCGATATAGAAGACGAACACGACAACACCAAGTATGTGGCAAAGCAGGTGGGCGAAAACGAGTATCTGCTGTCGGCTCGACTGGAGATAGACAAGGTAAACGACATGTTCGACCTGGAACTGCCGGAAAGCGACGAATATATGACGATAGGCGGACTGATATTGCACGAATATGAGAGTTTCCCGAAAATAAACGAGGTGGTAAAAACGGAAAAATATGAGTTCAAGATAATTAAAAATACGATGACGAAAATAGAACTTGTACGCCTGACGGTCATACAGTAACGCGTCGAAAAAGACGTAAAATATCCGCAGCAAGACGGACAAAAAGCGAAAAGTATGACGTTTTTGCTAATTTTCAAGTGAAAAATTACGTTGTTTGTGTTTTTATTTGTAATTTTGTACGCTTTTATGATAATTGCAGGAATGCAAGGCAGGCAAAAAACACTGCACGAAAAAGCATAAGTACAAACTTAAAGCAAAACGAAAAATAATAATTAAAATAATAAAGAAATGGCAGCATTAGGAAAAATTAGAAGTAAGGGACCATTGTTGGTTGCAGTCATTGCATTGGGTCTTTTTGCCTTTATTGCCGGTGACGGTTTCAAATCATGCGAATCGTTCACGGCGCAGAAAAGAAACCAGTTGGCATCGATACTGGGCGAGAAAGTAAACGCACAGGATTATCAGAAGTATGTAGAAGAGTTTAAGGAAGCTACTACAAATGAGTATGCTATGCAGCAGCAACAGGCTCCATCTGATGAGCAGATCCGCGAAATGGCATGGCAGAACTATGTTAACTCGAAAATTATCGAGGCAGAAGCTAAAGAACTTGGTCTGACAGTTACAGACGATGAAATACAGAACGTTATTAAGGAAGGTACACACCAGTTCCTCATGAGCGTTGCAGTGCCACAGTTCCATAATGAAAAGACGGGACTATTCGATGTTAATGCACTCAACAAGTTCCTGTCGGAATACAACAATGCCCGCAAGAACAATCCACAGGCAGCTGAGCAGCTGGCAGAGACTTACAGATACTGGGTGTTCAAGGAAAAGCAGCTGAAGCAGGCACTGCTGATGGAAAAATATCAGTCTATGATACAGGCAGGTGTGCTCTCTAACCCTGTTGAAGCTAAGTTTGCATTCGACGCAGAAAAGACAGAAAGCAACATAGAACTTGCTTACATGGACTATAAGTCTATCAACGACAACGACGTGAAACTGACAGACGCAGACCTGAAAGCTAAGTACGACGAACTGAAGGAGCGTTTCTACATTCCTCAGGAAATGCGTGAGATAAAGTATATAGAAGTAAAGAAAGTGGCATCTGCTACCGACCGTGCTGAACTGCAGAAGCAGATGAATGCCTTTACAGAAGAGCTGCGTACGGCAGAGAATGTGGAGCAGGTCATCAGAAAGAGCCAGTCGCGCGTACAGTATGCTGACATAGCTGCGCCAAAGACAATCTTCCCGTCTGACATTGCAAACAAACTCGACTCTATAGCAGTGGGCACAACAGTCGGACCTGTAGAAAACAAGGCTGACAACACTCTCAATGTCATTCGTCTGATAGCAAAGACAAACCAGGCAGACTCTATACAGTATCGCCTTATCGCTATAGGCGGCAACACTCCTGATGAAGCAAAGAAGACAGCAGACAGCGTTTATACAGCACTGAAGGGTGGAGCTGACTTCGAGGCTATGGCTAAGAAATACAACCAGACAGGCGAAAAACAGTGGATAACAGCTACTCAGATGTATGGCGCTGCTATGCAGTCAAAGGAAAATATGCCTGTTATCAACGCATGGAACAACGGTGCTGTGAACGAATATCAGAACGTGGCACTGACACAGGGCAACATGATTATTCAGGTTACGGACCGTCGCAGTGTTACACCGAAGTACAATGTAGCCGTTATTAAGAAGACAATAGACTTCTCAGACGAAACATCTAACAATATCTACAACAAGTTCAACTCTTTCGTTGCAGCTAACCGCACACTTGCAGATATGGAAAAGAACGCAAAGAAGAGTGGATATGAAATCAAGGATATGCAGAACGTAACAACATCGTCTGGAGTTATTGCCGGCATACAGGGTACGCGCGATGCTCTGAAATGGGTGTTTGAGGCTAAGGAAGGAGAAATATCTCCGGTTTACAGCTGTGGTGCCAATACCGACGAACTGCTGGTTTGCGTACTCACAAAAGTACATCCAAAGGGCTATCTCACACTCGAACACGAGCAGGTTAAGGAGTATGTCAAGGCTGAAGCTATGAACGACAAGAAGGCAGAAATGATAATGGCGAAGATGAAGGGTGTAAACAGCATCGCAGCAGCAAAGCAGAAGGGATGCAAGGTTACAACCGTAGAGCAGATAACATTTGCGGCACCAGCCATGATAGCAGAACTTCAGGCTTCAGAGCCAACACTTAGCGGTGCTGTATTTGCAACACCTAAGGGCAAGTTCTCTACTCATCCTGTTAAGGGAAATGCCGGTGTTTATCTCTTCCAGGTAACAGACAAGAAGCAGCTTCCAGGCAAGTTTGACGCCAAGCAGTATGCAGAGCAGGTTGCAATGCAGAACATGCGTACAATGTTCCAGACTATACAGTCAGACATGCAGCGTAAAGCCGATGTCGAAGACAACCGCTATCTGTTCATGTAAGAAGAATACATTACCGGTCGGATTTATCATATCAGACCAAAATACATAGTATTATATAATAATAAGGTGTATCATTGCGATACACCTTATTATTTAAAAACATAGAAAAACATAACTATCATGCAAGATATTCGTAATATTGCCATAATAGCTCACGTCGATCACGGAAAGACGACTCTCGTAGACAAGATGATGCTGGCTGGCCATTTGTTTCGCGACGGTCAGAACCTAAGCAGTCAGGTGTTGGACAATAATGACCTGGAACGTGAACGAGGCATCACAATCCTTTCAAAAAACGTATCAATAACCTATAAGAACACAAAGATAAACATCATCGACACTCCGGGACACGCAGACTTCGGCGGCGAGGTGGAACGTGTGCTTAACATGGCAGACGGATGTCTGTTGCTTGTCGATGCGTTTGAGGGACCAATGCCACAGACACGATTTGTCTTGCAGAAAGCATTGCAGATAGGACTGAAACCGATAGTCGTCGTCAACAAGGTGGACAAGCCCAACTGCCGACCGGAGGAGGTTTATGAGATGGTTTTCGACCTTATGTTCTCGCTTAATGCAACAGAAGACCAGCTCGACTTCCCTGTTGTCTACGGAAGTGCCAAGCAAGGATGGATGGGAGAAGACTACAAGACGCCGACAAGCGATATTACGTATCTGCTGGACAAGATAGTAGAGGTTATTCCCGCTCCACAAAAGAACGAAGGAACGCCACAGTTGCTGATAACGTCGCTCGACTACAGCAGCTATCTCGGTCGTATAGCCGTAGGCCGTGTGCATCGAGGAACGCTGCAAGACGGCATGCGCATACAGATAGCGCATCGAGACGGAACATTCGAGAAGACAAAGATAAAGGAGCTGCATACGTTTGAGGGCATGGGACATGTACATACCGATGCTGTGGAGTGTGGAGATATTTGCGCTGTCGTGGGACTGGAGAACTTTGAAATAGGCGATACTATCTGTGATTTTGATAATCCTGAGGCATTGCAGCCGATAGCTATAGACGAGCCGACAATGTCGATGCTGTTCACGATAAACGATTCTCCTTTCTTTGGAAAAGAAGGAAAATACTGTACGTCAAGGCACATTAACGACCGTTTGCAGAAAGAACTTGAGAAGAATCTTGCGCTGAGGGTAACGCCGTTCGAGGACAGTACAGACAAGTGGATAGTAAGCGGAAGAGGCGTGCTGCACCTGTCGGTGCTGATTGAGACCATGCGACGCGAGGGATATGAACTGCAGGTGGGACAGCCACAGGTCATATTCAAGGAAATAGACGGGCAGCGTTGCGAGCCGATAGAGGAACTAACGATAAACGTACCAGAGACGTTCTCGTCGAAGATGATTGACATGGTTACGCGCCGAAAGGGCGAAATGACATCTATGGAGGCGCAGGGCGACCGTGTGAACATAGAGTTTGACATACCTTCACGAGGAATTATCGGACTCAGAACCAATGTCCTTACTGCATCGCAGGGCGAGGCTATCATGGCTCACCGCTACAAGGAATATCAGCCATACAAAGGAGATATTGAACGCAGGGTCAACGGCTCGATGGTGGCAATGGAAACAGGAACAGCCTTTGCCTATTCTATTGACAAGTTGCAGGACCGCGGCAAGTTCTTCATAGACCCGGGCGAAGAAGTGTATGCAGGTCAGGTGGTTGGCGAACATGTACACGACAACGACCTCGTGGTCAACGTTACAAAGGCGAAGCAGCTGACTAACGTGCGTGCATCCGGCAGCGACGAGAAGGCGCGCATCATTCCAAAGGTAGTATTGTCGCTGGAAGAGGAGCTCGAATATATAAAGGCAGACGAGTATGTGGAATGTACGCCTAATGCCATCAGAATGAGAAAAATCATTCTCGACCATCTTGAACGAAAGAGAGCTAATAAGGAATAGTGCGCAGTTGCTGCCATCATTGCGTGCAACCTCATGCCCCAAAAACGCAGATGGACATCTAAATCATTTACAAAAACAGTTTAAGATAAATAATCCCGAAAGTGATTCGCTCACTTTCGGGATTATTATTTGCATGATTGCGCATGGCAGGGCGGTGTTATCGCAGGATTTTCTTTCCGTTCTGTATGACGATGCCTTTGTATTCCTTGCCAACGCGGATGCCCATGAGGTTGTATGTCGGGCTGTTGGCGTTGCTGTCGGCGTTCACCTCATCGATGCTATTCTCACCGCCGGGGATGACGACGGTCACCGTGGTCGATGGTGTACCAATCTCTACTGGATACATATTATATCCATGCATAACAGTATCCCATAAATGATATCTGCAATTGGAATAGGTAATCGTGGCCTTGTAGGTGGCTCCGGGCGTTGCATTCGTCCAGTCGGGAACCAATGCCTTAATCGAATAGTCTTTATTATAGTTTTCAATTTCACCAGATCCATAATGGTCACCAGATCCAGAATAGAATTTCCCGAATTCTAAAAGTACAGGTAACTGTCTAGCCATCACTTCACCCATTTCAAGCGTTCCGATATAGTAGGGGGCTTCTCCGTCGGTAACGTATTCGGCATTGTCTTTTAGCAGAACACCAGTCTCCTGTGTGACAGAAATGGCGGGGTTAGTGTATTCGTATTTCTCCAGAGCCATACTGACATCTCCTTCTGTGTTGTTCACGACTATGATGCCGATGGCTCCGTTTGCCATAGCGGCGTTCGCTTTGATGGAGAAGGAACCTTCGCCACGGTTGCAGACAGCAATCTTTCCAGCGAGCGCATCCTTGACTTTTGCGAAATCTTCGTCCGTGCCATAGTTGTCGATGTAGAGGTATTCCAGGCGTTGACCGGCGAGGGTTATAATGCTCTCGTTTTTGTAGTTCGACTCTGTGTATCCAAATTCCTGTCCATCAAGCAATAATATGGGGATGTAGTATTCCAGGTTTTCATATGTAGGCTCCCATAAGATTTGCAGCGCCATGAGCAGTTGGTCGTCGGGGTTTGCCACATTGACGAGGTTGGTGTTGTTAATCTCTAAGCTCGCATAGTTGTACTCATCATCTCCCTGTTCCGTAATTCCGCTGAGCAGTGCGTTTTTGTTGCCAGCAACGTCGCCCTCGGTGTTGCCGTAGGTCAGTTCAAAGTCGGGCCACGGCGTGAAGGTGAGTTCTGGCACAGGCGCCTTATTGACGTCTTTGTACTTGACTGCCATCATTTTGGATGATTGCTCATAACTTTTGGGGCGCAGTTCGGTGCGCTTCGTTGACTGAGCGAAACTTGCTACGGCTGTGAATGCCGTGAGCAACATAAGAAGTAAAGTTTTTTTCATATTTATAATGTTTTTATGGTGAATATAATGCATTATAATAATAAAAAAGGATGCGATTTTTCGGACCTTCTGACTGCATCAGGTTGTACGGATGAGTGTCTGTTTCGGGGCATCCTATCATATATTTTGCAAAGATATGGATTTAATGTGTAAATTCTCCCCCCATGTATTAAAGTTTGTTAAATATATGTATTTTTGACGGTTGGTAGTTACTCTTTACATAAAAATAACACATGCGGAAGTTTAATTCTTACGTCGTACTGACGTTAAGGTTTAGGTTAGGTTTGTTTCTTTCCGTTATTGCCCTCCCTGCAAAAACCGTGCCAAACTTGTCAGAATTTTGTTTCGGGTCGAAAAATGATGAAAATTTTTGACAGGGAAAATATTGCAAAATAGATGCGGAACAGTCGCTAAAAGTGTGAATAATTGTGAAAAATCGGGTCGGCGATAAGTGTTAAAATTGTCAAAGAGTATCTTTGAGGCGCTAATTTGTGTATTTTGCCTTGCCAAACATAGCATCTGAGAGCCTCAAACACTATGTTTGGCATCCTCAAACAGTGTGTTTGACAATGTCAAACATGCTCTTTGACAATTTTAACACTTGTGTTTCGTGCACAAAAGGCGTATGTTTTGAGATAACAAACTGATTGTCAGATGATTGCAGATGCACGCGAAATACGGGCATATTTTGCCCCTCAGATTTCGGAAACGACTTTCGCGGGCATTCTCGCGACAGTAAACGGGCGAAAATTGATTAGTGTTTTTTATGCAGAAAGACTCCCTAAATATTTATTTCTGGTCAATATGCAAGGTATGGTCGCAGGCGCTCTATGTCGTCGGACGTAAACTCTTTCAGCAGTTTCAGGTCGTCAATGCTGTTGATTTTGCCCTTCAGCCGACGATAGTCCACAATGGCTTTAGCCTGATAGAAAGATATGTAGGGATGCTTGCGTAACTGGTTTACGTTCAGATTGTTAACGGCAATCTTCTTAACCTTTGCGTGCTCCTCTCGAAAATAGTCCAAGGCGCTTTCCGGCAGCCCTTTTATCTCGACGAGCTGATTGACAGAAACAAATCCGCCGAGCCGTTCGCGGTAGCTGACAATGGCTCTTGCATATCCGCTGCCAATGCCGGGAACTTTCTTCAGCTGTGCTGTGTCGGAGAGGTTTAGCGAAATGGTTTGTCCGTCTTTCAGTTTTATCGGATACATCACAGTGTCTCTGACAGATGCAGTCTGAGTCTCTTCTGCATATCTTGGCGTAGCCTGCCGATAGTCAGCAGATATGCAGATGTAAGGCTCAATCTCCCTGTATTGCTTTTCGGTAATGCCATAAATGCGCGAGAAGTCCTCCTTATGCCTGAACGTGCCGCCTTTCTGCCGGTATCTGTATATGTTTCTCACTTGATAGGGTGCCAGTCCGAGTCTTAAAAACTGCGTGCTGTCAGCCGTATTCGGGTCGAAAGGAAACAATTCCACGACACGCTCATTGCCCTCGTCATATCGGTAGTTTATATTGTTGCTCCTGCTTCTGAGCGTTTGTTCTGCCATGCTGTTTGTCGTAGCCTTGCTTTCTTGGCGTGCTGTTTTGCCGTCGTTGCTGAAAACACTCCTTATGGCAACAGCAGCAATAAACACGACAATGCATCCAAGAAGTATGCGTCTGTCGCTGCGTGGCAAGTAGAAAAAGTTGCGTTGTGGCATAAATCTGTGCGTATTTTCGAGACAAAAGTAGTAAAAAAGTATGTAACACAGCCCATGCAGATGAAAAAGATGTAAAATAAGAATTAAAAAAACGTTCAAATAAATGATTGTCTTAATAATTTTGTAAATTTGCAATTCAAAAACAAAAATAAATAAAATAGAAATGGCAAAGCGCATAAATCCTTTTTTCGTGAAATATGAAACCCCTCACGGCACAGCCCCCTTCGACAAGATCAGACTGTCAGATTTTGAAGAGGCGTTTATGGAAGGCATACGCCGTGAGAACGAACAAATAGAAAAAACTATAAACAATCCGGCTCGTCCTACGTTTGATAATACCATTCTTGAAGAAGACGAGGAGAAAAGCTACTACTACGGTCTGTTGGACCGCGTGTCTACTGTGTTCTACAATCTGCTGTCAGCCGAAACAAACGACGAGCTCGACAGCCTGGCACAGAAGATGCAGCCTATATTGACAAAGCATGCCAATGACATAAGCATGAATGTCAAACTGTTTGAACGCATAAAGTACGTACACCGCTACCACCGCCGTCTGACGCGCGAAGAGCAGCGCCTTCTGCAATCCGACTACGAAGGGTTTGTACGCAGCGGTGCGCTACTCTCAGACGAAAATAAGGAACGACTGCGCGCACTGACAGAAAAGGCAAGCATGCTGTCGTTGCAGTTCTCGCAGAATCTGCTAAAGGAAAACAAGGCATTTGTCCTGCATATAACAGACGAAAGCCAGCTTGACGGACTGCCCGAGTCGGCACGTGCGGCAGCAAGGAAAGCCGCAGAAGAAAGGAATTTGGACGGTTGGGCAATCACACTCGACCAGCCTCTGTATGCGCCGTTTATGACCTATTCCACTCAGCGGGACTTGCGCCAGCAGTTGTACATGGCAAAGAATACGGTCTGCATGCATGAAAACAGCGAAAACAACATAGAAATATGCAAGCAGCTCATAAACCTGCGCCGCGAGATAGCACAGCTGTTGGGCTATAAGTGCTATGCAGACTATGTGCTGACCCACCGCATGGCATCGAACGCCAAAAATGTTTATAAACTGCTCGACAACCTTATAGACGCATACAGACCTACAGCCGTGAAAGAAGTCAGGAAGATAGAACTGATGGCAAAGAAGCTGGAGGGACGCAGTTTCAAAATGAAACCGTGGGATTTCTCCTACTATTCCCACAAGCTGCAAATGGAGAAATACAACATAGACAGCGAGATGCTGCGCCCTTATTTTGAATTGTCAAAAGTTATAGACGGCGTATTCGGACTGGCAAACAAGTTGTATGGCATCACATTTAAGGAGAATAAGTCAATACCAGTATACCATCCCGACGTAAAGGCATACGAAGTCTTCGATGAAGACGGCAGCTACCTGGCTGTTTTCTACGCAGATTTCCATCCTCGCAAGGGAAAGCAGGGCGGCGCCTGGATGACGGAATATCAGGGACAGTACATCGACCGGAAAGGCAACAACATACGTCCTCATGTCAGTGTCGTAATGAATCTGACCAAGCCAACAAAGGATAAGCCCGCATTGCTGACGCTTGGCGAGGTAGAGACATTCCTGCACGAGTTTGGTCATTCTTTGCACGGAATGTTTGCAAACACCCGTTTTGAAAGTCTCAGCGGCACAAATGTATGGTGGGATTTCGTAGAACTGCCATCACAGTTTATGGAAAACTATTCGGTGGAAAAGGAATTTTTGCGCACATTCGCATTCCACTACGAGACCGGCGAGCCTTTGCCCGACGAACTGATAGAACGCATCGTCAGGAGCCGAAACTTCATGGCTGCCTATGGATGTATGCGTCAGGTTAGCTTTGGCTTGCTCGATATGGCATATTACACAAAGAGAGATGAGTTTGCCGGCGACATAGTAGAGTTTGAGAAAGAAGCCTGGAAACGTGCAGTAGTGTTGGAACAGTCAAAAGACACATGCATGACAGTACAGTTCTCACATATCATGGCTGGAGGATATGCCGCAGGCTACTACAGCTACAAGTGGGCAGAAGTGCTCGACGCAGACGCCTTCAGTGTATTCAAGAAGAAAGGTATATTCGACAGAGACACAGCACAGCGTTTCCGTGAAAACATATTGTCGAAAGGAGGAACAGAGCACCCGATGGTTCTGTATAGGAAGTTCAGGGGAAGCGAGCCAACGATAGACGCACTGCTGAAACGCAACGGCATAAAGAGAAGATAGCAACAAGGCAATATACAAACAGACAGATATATTAAAATGACAGATAAACAAAAGAAACTCGACCTCAGATATCTGCGAATGGCGCGAATATGGTCGGAAAACAGCTATTGTCAGCGTCGGCAAGTCGGGGCAATCGTTGTCAAGGACAAGATGATAATAAGCGATGGCTATAATGGCACGCCAAGCGGTTTCGAGAATATCTGCGAAGACGAGAACAATGTAACAAAAGCCTATGTGCTGCACGCAGAGGCAAACGCCATTACCAAGCTGGCACGCAGCTCAAACAATAGTGATGGCTCGACGTTGTACGTTACGGCAGCGCCGTGCATAGAATGTGCAAAGCTGATAATCCAGGCAGGCATAAAGCGAGTTGTTTATGGAGAAAAATATCGACTCGAAGATGGTATAAACTTACTGAAGCGAGCAGGCGTCGAAGTGGAATATCTTTCTGTAGATGAGAATAAATAACAGGTAATGCAAATGGACAACAACAAAATAAGACGTTTCATGCCATTGTTGATGGCACTGTGTGTCGTGATAGGTATCATTGTCGGAAACTTCTACGCAAAGCATGCATCCGGCAATCGCCTGAACATTATAGGTTCGGGAAGCAATCGTCTGCAAAACTTATTGCAAATAATAGACGACCAGTATGTAGATACCGTAAACCTAAATGATCTTGTCGAGAAGGCGATACCAGGCATACTTGCAGAGTTGGACCCACATTCCGTCTATTTCAGCGCAAAAGATGTCGCTACTGCAAACGACGACCTCAAGGGCTCGTTTTCAGGCGTAGGAATTGAGTTTACCATACGCCAGGACACCATACATGTTCAGAATGTAGTGAAAAATGGTCCGGCAGAGCGTGCCGGCATCGTTGCCGGAGATAAAATCGTATCTATAGACGGAAAACCATTCGTAGGCAAAATCGTTACCGACGATGAGGCAAAACGCAGACTGAAGGGACCAAAAGATACAAAGGTAAAACTCGGAGTGCAGCGATATGGACAGCAGAAGGTAATGCATTTCACGGTAACGCGTGCCGATATACAGACAAAAAGCATAACAGCTACATATATGCTCGATGACAATACGGGCTATCTGCGCATAAAGAACTTCGGAGCCACGACATATCAGGAACTGCTTGTCGCATTGGCTAAACTCGGACAGGAAGGTTTCAACAATCTTGTTGTCGACCTTCGCGACAATAATGGTGGCTTGATGGATGCAGCCGTAGCCATAGCCAATGAATTTCTGCCCGCAAACAAGATGATAGTATATACTCTGGGAAGGAAATTCTCGCGCGAGAACTATGTCAGCGACGGACGTGGCATATATCAGCATATACCTCTTGTCGTCCTGATAAATGAAGGAACAGCATCGGCTGCCGAAATCTTTGCGGGTGCAATACAGGACAATGACAGGGGAACGATTATCGGACGACGCTCCTTCGGCAAAGGACTCGTGCAGCAGCCGATACTTTTTTCAGACGGCAGCATGATTCGACTGACAATAGCAAGATACTATACTCCTTCTGGCAGATGTATACAGAAACCTTACGGCGAAGATGGTGACAGTTATGCCGACGATCTTCTGGCACGCTACAGACACGGAGAATATTTCTCGGAAGACAGTATAAAGCACACTGGTCCTGCATATCATACGTCTATTGGAAGAACAGTCTATGGTGGAGGTGGAATAACGCCTGATATCTTTGTGCCAGAAGATACAACCAACATGACATCTTATTATAAGGAAGCTGCCATGAGCGGACTGATGTTGCAATATGCTTTCCAGTACACAGACGAACATCGACAGGAACTGAAAAAGTACGATACGATGAACGACTTGCTGAAAAATATAGCTCAACGCAATATCGTAGACAACTTCGCCTCGTTTGCAGAGAAAAAGGGACTGCAACGTCGCAATTTGCTGATAAGACGTTCGCACAGACTTTTGGAACACTATCTTTACAGTAGAATTATCTACAATATGCTTGATGAAGAGGCTTGGTTGCAGTATCTCAATTCAGACGATGCAGCCATAAAGATAACGTTGGATGTCTTTAAACGCAATGAATCGTTCCCAAAGAAACCGCAAAAGAAATAGTCATGGAGAAGAAAGAACTGAGAAAAATCATAAGAAAACGCAAGAATGAGCATACGGATGAAGAACTGAAAGCACTTTCCGAGCCAATAATGGAGCGACTTATCTGTCATCCAAAGCTAAAACAGTCGCAAACCATACTGATGTATTATTCGCTGCCTGACGAAGTAAACACACATGTCTATATAGACAAACTGATTTCTATGGGCAAGAATGTACTGTTGCCTAAGGTTGTTGACGATGAGAACATGATAATATGTCATTACCGGAGCGAAGCAGACTTATGCGAAGGTGCATACCATATCATGGAGCCGATAGGTAAGGAGTTTGCAGATTATGACAAGATAGAGCTGTGCGTAGTTCCCGGAATGAGTTTCGATTTGCAGAATAATCGTTTGGGACGCGGAAAGGGCTATTACGACAGATTTTTGGCAAAAGTGCCTGATGCATATAAGATAGGTGTATGTTTTGATTTCCAAAAGATGGACATTATTCCTGCCGACAGACATGACATGAAGGTTGACGAAGTTATTTAGGCTGAAATGGAAGACAACAAGCAACTGCAGACAGCATGGGACTTTGTCGAACACACTGGCAAAAGCATCTTTCTTACAGGTAAGGCAGGAACAGGAAAAACAACATTCCTTAGAAAGATTGTAGCAGAAAGCAGCAAGCGACTGATAGTCGTTGCTCCTACAGGAGTGGCAGCCATAAATGCTGGCGGAGTAACAATACATTCGTTTTTTCAGTTGCCGCTGTCGCCATTCATACCAAAACATTATGGTGTCGGCATGGGAATGTCTGGCAGCAATGGTGTGCGCCAGTCGCAGCGACGTTATGAATTTGGCAAGGAAAAGCGGCGCATCATCCGTACACTCGATATGCTTGTTATAGACGAAATAAGCATGGTGAGGAGCGATTTGCTCGATGCTGTAGACGACACACTACGCAGGTATAGGGACAGGAACAAGCCCTTTGGAGGTGTACAGCTGGTTATGATTGGCGACTTGGCTCAGTTGACACCTGTCGTTACAAGCGAGGAGGAGCCGATGATAAGCCAGTACTATTCTACACCTTATTTCTTCAGTAGCTATGCTTTGCAGCAAATCGACTATGTAACCATACAACTTGAACATATTTACAGACAGCAGGATATCAAGTTTGTAAATATACTCAACAATATACGCAACGGCAATCCGACTGAAGAACAGCTCGTGCAACTAAACGAAAGGCATCTGCCTGGTTTCGTTCCTGACGACAATGACAACTATATACGCCTGACAACGCACAATACGCTGGCAGACAGATATAACGATGATATGTTGTCGTCCATTAAGAAGCAACAGTACTCATATCATGCAGATATAGAAGGAACATTTCCAGACTATCTTTATCCTACGCAAGACACGCTGACACTGAAAGTAGGAGCACAGGTTATGTTCCTTAAAAATGACACTTCGTATGAGCGGAGATATTACAATGGTAAGATAGGTAGGGTAGTGGAGTTGTCGGATAGCAGCATAAAGGTTGTTTGCAAAGATGATGACAGTCCGATAGAGGTGGCAAAAGAAACATGGGAAAATGCCAAATATCACATAAATCAGGAAACAAATGAGATTGAAACTGATGTGCAAGGTACTTTCTGCCAGTATCCACTCCGACTGGCATGGGCTATCACTATCCATAAAAGTCAGGGATTGACATTCGAGCATGCCATTATTGATGCAGCCTTCTCATTTGCACCAGGACAGGTCTATGTTGCTTTGAGCCGTTGTCGTACATTGGAGGGTTTGGTCTTGTCAACTCCAATAGAACGCCGCGCCGTGATAAATGACGAGCGCGTGGAGAGTTACATAGGCATGCAGGAGAAAGAAGCGGAGAAAAGTATAGCCAATCTGCCTATGTTGAGAGACGAATATTACAAGTTTCTGCTCTGCGAACTCTTCGATTTCACAGATTTAGGAATGAAGTTTGAACAGACCATGCGACTCGTTATTGAATACTTCGGACGAAATCATCCTGCGCTTGCGCATTTGTATAAGGTGGCATCAGAAGAACTGAAACGCAAAGTTACGATGGTAGCCTATCAGTGGCGAAACGTAATTTCCAATTCGGAAATGAATCAAGTAACAGCCGAGAGTTTTCTCAATAGAGTTAAAAACAGTTGTGTCTATTTCTGCGACACACTGACAGAGATAATGGAAGTGATTTTCAAAAAGACAAAATCGCTCGACAGTGGCAATAAGGCAGCAATGCAAAGATTAGATAATGCCTATGCAGAACTCTCGCAAATATATGGCCAGCACATAAAAGTCCTGTCCGCAATGGTAAATCAGACGTTCTCGGTTGAGGATTATCTGCATGCCAAGCAGATGGCGTGGCTGTCAGTTTTAAATGAAGGTACAACCGTGAAAACAAGAAAATTAAAACAGTCAAACAGTAGAGTTAGAAGAAAAAAAGAATAAAAACAAAACAAATAATAAGTAAATATTTTGGCATTGTGGAAATAATCTGCTATATTTGCATATAAATAATAATGTATTATGAAAAAAACTATATTATTCGCAAGTCTTGTTTCCATCATAATGTTTGCTGGATGCGGACATAATGATAACAAATCTATGGGGACTACTAACCCTAAGTCTGACAGTGCAAGCATCATAGATGGTGCCGTTATCGATGAAAACATACCAGCATATAAAATAATTAAGATAGCAGACCACAAGATTTTCGATGCTGTCTTGATGACAAACATGCAAGACACGATACACATGTCGGCTGTCGATAATTTGTCGCAGCATGACGGGTATTTTGAAGGTAACATCGTAAAGATAGCATTCTCAAGTGAGAACAACAAGAAGGATGTGTATGCAATAGAGAATTATGACTATAACTATACAAAGTTCCTGACGGTCATTTCCGGTAAGTGGCTCAGCCTGAACAATGATAGCGTAATACTCAGTACAAATGGTAATGTAAGGACCAATCTGAAACAGAAGGGTTATAACAAATGGTCGATAGTCGAGCAGCCTTCGCTTACAGGTATGAATAAGTTGGTACTTAAAAAGCAGATCAACTCGGAGAAAGAAATAGCAGACACTGTAATGATAAACATGGATCGTCATTACATGAATTTCATGAATACAGAGCTCTCACTAAAATATAGCGGTAAGTAACCTTGTACTTACCGCTTTCTTATTTCCAGCCTGATATTTCCAGTTACTGGCTAAGCCTGCTTGTTGAAGTATTCTTCCAGTTCCTTAGCGGTGTCGGTATTCTCGTTTCTGATGTTTCTTATAATCTTGCCTTGCTCCATCAGTGCAATGCATGTGCTTATGTCAACAGTGTGTGTAAGGTTATGGCTTGACACAAGCATCGTGGCACCAGTCTTGTGGCTGTATTCCTTCAGTATCGTCTTCAGAATGTTCTGCGATGAAGGGTCGAGAAAGTTGAACGGCTCATCGAGTACCACCAGTCTCGGGTTTCCGAGCAGGGCTGCTATGATGCCGACCTTCTGTTTGTTTCCGGCAGAAAGGTCTCTGATAAGTTTCTTTTGTCCCATTATCTCGCCTGCCATAAAGTCGTCATATTCTTTCAGTTTTTCCTGACAAACCGTTTTATCGATACCTGCCACCTTGCCGATAAACTCAAAATATTCCTCAGGTGTTAGGAAGTCAATCAGAAATCCGTCGTTGATGAAAGCGCCCGTAAAGTCTTTCCATTCCTCTGTTTGGGCTGGATTGATGTAAGTTTCGCTTCCGTCGGTCTCGTTCTCTGATACTTTTCTTATCAGCACTTCGCCTTCGTCGGCTTTCAGCAGGTCGAGAATCAGCCTGAACAGTGTTGTCTTTCCTGCTCCGTTGTTGCCTACGAGTCCGAGTATATCGCCATTGTTGACAGTAAAGTTGTCAATGTCAACGGCAGTTTTTTCGCCAAAATTCTTTCTCAGGTTGTTTATTTTCAGCATAATGTATGTAAATAAAGACTTCACAAGGTGCAGTATTCACACCTTATGAAGTCATGTTTTCAAATTGTTACAGTCCGCGTCCGTGACAGTTCTTGAACTTCTTTCCGCTTCCGCAAGGGCACGGGTCGTTGCGTCCCGGCATCTTGTCCTTTATGATAGGCTGTGTTTTTTGCTGTCTTGCCGTTTCGCGTGTGTCTTGGTTTGCAGCAGCCTGCTGGTTATGGTCAACCAAGTCGTCTTTCTGCTCAGTATATCTTTGAGAGCGTTGTTCTGGTGCTGCCTCTTTCACATCCTGTTGCTGCATCTCTGGAATTTGTCCTCTCATCAGGATGCTTGTCGTGCGGTTGTTGAGTTCGTCTATCATGTTGTCCCAGATCTTCACGCTTTCCAGTTTGAAGATGAGTAGTGGGTCTTTCTGTTCGTAGCTTGCGTTCTGCACGCTGTGCTTCAGTTCGTCAAGTTCGCGCAGGTTCTCTTTCCAGCAGTCGTCTATGATGTGAAGTATGATAGCCTTCTCAAATTCTTTCACAACTGACTTGCATTCAGTTTCGTATGCTTCTTTCAGGTTGCATCCAATGTTGTACACCTTCTTGCCGTCGGTAATCGGAACCATGATGCGCTCATACATCTGCCCTTGATTTTCATATACTTGTTTTATTATAGGCCATGCCACGCTTTGTATGCGTTCCATCTTGCGCTTGAAGGTTTCTATAGTTTTCTGGAATGCTTTTTCCTGCAGTTCGTCCTTTGGTGTGCTGTTGAATTCTTCTTCGCTGAACGGACATTCCATTGCGAACACCTTTATAAATCTTTCCCGGCAGTCCTGATAGTCATAGTTGTTGATGATGTTTATGACGCGGTCCCATATCGTATTCGTGATGTCCATGCCTATTCTCTCACCGATAAGGGCGTGGTGGCGTTTCTCGTAGATTACGGTACGCTGCTTGTTCATCACATCGTCGTATTCGAGCAGGCGCTTACGTATGCCGAAGTTGTTTTCCTCAACTTTCTTCTGCGCTCTCTCAACGCTCTTCGATATATATGGGTGTTCGAGGCGGTCGCCTTCCTTAAATCCGAGCTTGTCCATGAACGACGATATGCGCTCGGCTGCAAACAGTCGCATCAGTTTGTCTTCAAACGACACATAGAATACAGAGCTTCCCGGATCTCCCTGTCGTCCGGAACGTCCGCGCAGCTGTCTGTCTACTCGACGGCTCTCGTGGCGCTCTGTACCGATGATAGCCAGACCGCCGGCTTCTTTCACTTCTGGTGTCAGCTTGATGTCGGTACCACGACCAGCCATGTTGGTTGCTATCGTTACGGCTCCGAGCATGCGCTCTTCCTGATGCGTGTTGCCGTCTTCGTCGGTTATGGTTGTCATGCCGAGCGTGCTTCGTCCTGCCTGTGCCACGATGTCAGCCTCTCGCTGGTGCAGCTTGGCGTTAAGCACATTGTGCGGTATGTTGCGCATGTTGAGCATGCGCGAGAGGAGTTCAGATATTTCCACCGATGTCGTACCTACAAGCACCGGACGTCCTGCGTTGCGCATTTCGACAATCTCTTCGATTACGGCATTGTATTTCTCGCGTGCTGTCTTGTAGACGCGGTCGTCGAGGTCGTGGCGTATTACTGGCTTGTTGGTCGGTATTTCCACTACGTCGAGCTTGTAGATGTCCCAGAATTCGCCTGCCTCAGTGATAGCCGTACCGGTCATACCTGCCAGCTTGTGGTACATGCGGAAGTAGTTCTGCAGGGTGATTGTGGCAAATGTCTGCGTTGCGGCTTCCACCTTTACGTGTTCCTTTGCCTCTACAGCCTGATGCAGTCCGTCGCTCCATCGGCGGCCTTCCATTATACGTCCGGTCTGTTCGTCTACGATTTTCACTTCTCCGTCGATAACGACATATTCGTCGTCTTTATTGAACATGGTGTATGCTTTCAGCAGTTGCTGCAGCGTGTGCACACGTTCGCTCTGTACGGAGTATTTTGCCATCAGTTCGTCTTTCTTTTCTACTATTTCCTCTTCGCTGAGTCCTTGCTCTGCTTCGAGCGCCGACATTTGTGCTGCAATGTCGGGCAGGACAAACAGTTCGCGGTCGTTGACCTGATTGGCGAGCCATTCCGTACCCTTGTCGGTAAGGTCGCATGAGTTGAGTTTCTCCTCTACTACGAAGTAGAGTGGCTGTATGGCTTTCGGCATTTCGCGGTTGTTGCCAGCCATATAGTATTCCTCAGTCTTCAGCATGCCTGTCTTTATGCCTTCCTCCGACAGGTATTTTATCAGTGGTTTGTTCTTAGGCAGAGCCTTGTATGAGCGGAACAGGGCGAGAAATCCTTCGTCGCGCAGCTTGTCGTCCTTTGTTTCTATGCCTTTGCTGATTTTCGTCTTTGCTTCGGCAAGAAGTTCGGTTGCCAGTTTGCGCTGTACGTTTACGAGTTTCTCCACCAGTGGCTGGTATTCCTCAAACATCTGGTCGTCGCCTTTCGGCACTGGTCCTGAGATGATGAGCGGTGTTCGTGCATCGTCGATGAGCACTGAGTCTACCTCGTCGACTATGGCGTAGTTGTGTGCGCGCTGTACGAGGTCGGACGGCGAGATAGCCATGTTGTCGCGCAGGTAGTCGAAGCCGAATTCGTTGTTCGTACCGAATGTGATGTCGGCTTGGTATGCCTTGCGGCGTTCCGGCGAGTTAGGGCGGTGCTTGTCGATGCAGTCGACGCTCAAGCCGTTGAATTCGTAGAGCGGACCCATCCACTCTGAGTCGCGCTTTGCGAGGTAGTCGTTGACGGTTACGACGTGTACGCCGTTGCCTGTCAGTGCGTTGAGGAAGACGGGCAGTGTTGCCACGAGGGTTTTTCCTTCACCCGTTGCCATTTCGGCTATCTTGCCCTGATGCAGCACTTCGCCTCCGAAGAGCTGTACGTCGTAGTGTATCATTTCCCATTTCAGGTCGTTTCCGCCGGCTGTCCAGTGGTTGTGGTAGTATGCCTTGTCGCCTTCTATGCTGATAAAGTCTTTGCTTGGGTCGGCGGCGAGTTCGCGGTCGAAGTCGGTAGCCGTAACGATTGTTTCTTCGTTTTCGGCAAATCGGCGTGCCGTTTCCTTCACGATGCTGAATGCAACGGGCATCACGTCGTTCAGTGCGACCTCGTATTTCTCGAGGGCTTCTTTCTCCAGCTTGTCTATCTGGTGGAAAATGCTTTCACGCTGGTCGATGGGTGTGTCTTCGATGGTTGCTTTCAGTTCTTCTATTTTTTCTTTCAGGTCTTTGGCAGAGTCCTGAACGTATTTCTGTATCTCTTTAGTCTTGGCTCTCAGCGCGTCGTTGTCCAGAGCATGTATCTCGGGGTAGGCGGCTTTCACCTTGTCGACTAACGGCTGTATGAGTTTCATGTCGCGGCTCGATTTGTTGCCGAACAGTGATGTCAGAAAGTTTGTAAATCCCATTGTTGTATTTTGTCTTTATTGTTATTCGTTGTGTTATGTAATTCGTGCAAAGATAGCAAATATATTTGTATTACTGCTATTTGCCGGCGTTTTTTAGTTTATTTTTGCGTAAGACGTGCCTGCTCGTCAGCAGTCTTATTGCTACGGCGAAAGCGATATATTCTGTTCCTTCGGCATAAGTCTGGAGGTATCTGCCTATGAAGAAAAGGAAAATCATGTAAATCCATGCTGTTGTCATCCAGTGGCTCTTGCCTTTCTGCCTGCGTCTGATGGCTTGCCAGCCGAACAGCAGCGGCAGCGGGTTGAACAGCAGCAGCTGAAGGTTGACCTGTACCGTAGGGTGTTGCGAGAATATCATCATCGTCAGCAGTATTCCTATGGCTCCGCAGACAAGGTATATTGTGGCGTCGAGTGCCGCGAAATATGTCTTCCTGCGTTGTTCGGCTATGGTCAGCGCTATGACGACGGCAAGTATTATCAGTCCAACGTGTATCGGCGTGAGCGGAAAGCTGTTGTCTGCCTCCTTTTCTGCCGACGGTACTATCACTCTCGTTACCTTCACCAGCGGCGTCTGCGTGTTGCTGTCGCGGGCGCGCATGGCGGTGCTGAATGCTGCCAGCAGTCTTTCGGGCAGGAATTGCTGCTCGAAGTTGGTCGTCTCGGCGTCTGCCTTCAGTCCCAGCAGTATGTCGTTGCCGAATGCCGACCAGCGGTGTTCCTTGGTATATTTGTGCACCATCTGGCGGAACGACGGATGGTTCTCGCTTTCGGCAAAGACTATTTCGCCGTCGATGTTGTCGAGAATGACGTCGCGGGCGCGGGTGGTGCAGTTGTTGTAGAATATGTTGTAGCGGTAGACTTTGTTCTCCGGCAGCGAGTTGACGGCTATGTCCTGAATGATTTTCTGCTTCTCGCTTGCCGTAAGGTCGAGCACCTGCTCCTTGACGTAGCGCCCTGCGCGCTCATATTCGTGGCAGAAGATGTCGAAAGGGTAGATGCCCACTTCGTAGTCGGTCAGTCCGAAGATGAAGCGCAGCGTAAAGTTCTTGGCACTGGAGTCGAACACGCCGTAGTTCACGGCAAGGTCTTCGCCAGAAACCATGTCGTTGATGCGGATGGCTGTATGGCCGTAGAGGCTGTACACCTTATTGTACGGCTCGCACGTCAGCAGGCTTATCTCAACCGAATCGAGAGGGTTAGGCAGCCCGCCTGTATCCTGCCACGACGCGTGCGCCGAAGAGGAAGTGATGACCAGGAGGGTGGTCATCACCGACAGGTATACGTTCTTGCTCAATGTATTCATACAGTCAATGTTACATCAGTGAAATGACTCTGCAAAGGTAAACAATTATTTTGTTTCAACCTAACACATATAAATATATATAGCAAAAAGTGTGCCAAACTGAACGGATTTTTCTTTTGGGACGAAAAATTATGAAAATTTTTGACACAGAAAAACTCTCCAAATAGAAATTTTACAGCTCCTGAAATTGCAAAGATATGTTAATTTCACACCAAAACATAACTGTTAAAATTGTCAAAGACTACCTTTGAGGCATCTATTTCGTCTATTTTTCCATGCAAAACATTGTGCCCGACACCCCGAAACACTATGTCTGACATCCTCAAACACACTGTTTGACAATCTCAAACATAGTCTTTGACAATTTTAACACATGCGTTTTCTGCATACAAATGCTATATTTGCGGATAACAAACTGACTGTCAGAGAATTACAAATACATTCGAAATTTGAGCATATTTTGCCCCTCTGATTTCTGAAACGGCTTTCGAGGGCATTCTCACGACAGTAAACAGGCGAAAATTGATTAGCATTTTCGTCAGCGGCATGCTGCAAATTTCATGAAGAAACATAGCGGCAGCAGGCATCAAAACAGTCTTTATTCTTAAAAAAGTATAAATTAAGGCATAAAAATTTTGCAGAATAAAAACTATTGCATACCTTTGCAACCGCTTTTAGAAAGTACGGGCGTTTAGCTCAGCTGGTTTAGAGCATCTGCCTTACAAGCAGAGGGTCGGCGGTTCGAATCCGTCAACGCCCACTAAAAACGGAGGGAAAACAATATTTGTTTTCCCTCCGTTTTCTTTTTATTCCTATTTAAAATATTCCGAAAACACGCGACACTGCCATTATTTCAGTTGACATTGTGGCAGCGCAGTAGGCATGCCCGCGCTTTCTACTGTTTCATCGTTAGTTCCACGACATAGTCGATGTCGGTAGGAACGGTGTCGAACAGAAGCGTTATTCCAGCCTCCGACTTCGTGAATTTCACGCTCTTGCCGTTGCTGAACAGACGTGCTGACTTTATCGCGCGGTTGCCTGTCGGAACGAACAGGGCGCGGTCGGAACAGTTGAGAACATGCACAAACAGGCGGTTTCCCTTCTGCGTAGTTACTCCCCAGTCGTGAGGCGCGACGAAGCCGCCGCGTGTCTCGTATATCGTTTCGCCGTAGGTCTTCAACCATTCACCCATTTCATGCAGTCTCTGTACAGCCACTTCAGGCAGTTTTCCGTTAGGTTGCGGCGCCACGTTAAGCAGAAGGTTGGCATTGCGTCCAGCAGCTCCGATGAGCAAATGTATGAGTTGGCGCGTAGACTTAAACACGCTGTCGGTGATGTTGTAGCCCCATGCACGGCTCATGGTCTCGCATGTTTCGAGTGGGAGAGAGCTTATGCCGTTCTCGCCGGAATAGCCTGCCTTGTTCTCGCCAGGTAGGTCGCGCTCGAAAATCTGCACGTCCTCGCCCTCGAATGGAGGCAGGTGGTGGTTGTTGGCTACAAGACACGAAGGCTGCAACTTATGTATCAGTTCGTATTGCGACGACAGTTGCCAGTCGAAAGGCGTGGCATCCTCTTCGTGGTCCCATACACCGTCAAACCATATAGCGCCAATCTTGCCGTAGCCTGTCAGCAGTTCGGTCAGCTGAGCATCCATGAATGCGCGGTAATGCTGCCAGTTCATCTGGTCGGTAGGGCGGTGTGTGCCTCGTCCGGTGCGGCCTATGGGATAGTCAGGGCGCCCCCAGTCAAGGTGCGAATAGTAGAAATGCAGCCCCAAGTCGGCACGTTCGCACGCATCGGCAAGCTCACGCAGCACGTCGCACTTGAACGGCGTGGCTTTCACGATGTTGTAGTCTGACTGTCCGGTGTTCCACATCGAGAATCCGTCGTGGTGTCGCGAGGTTATCGTGATATACTTTGCGCCAGACGACTTTATAGCCTCTACCCATTCGTCGGCATCGAACAGCGACGGATAGAAGCCCGACGCAAGTTTCTGATACTCGCGATAGTCGATGTTGCGGTTCTGCATTACCCATTCGCCTTGCCCCAGCATGGAGTATATGCCCCAGTGTATGAATATGCCGAACTTCTTGTCCTGAAATTCCTTCTGGGCTTTTATTATCTCAGGCGTAGGCTTGTAGCTGCCCTGTGCGCTCATGGTTGCGGCACACAGTAAGACTGTCATTATAGCGCAAACAATTCGTTTCATGATGTGGAATATTAAGTCTGTTTATTAATTAATGTATTAGTTTGCTGATTCAAACTCGCGCAGGAAACGCACGTCGTTCTCTGAGAACAGGCGCAGGTCTGACACCTGATATTTCAGATTGGTAATTCTCTCCACGCCCATGCCGAATGCGTAGCCGCTGTAAACCTTGCTGTCGATGCCGCAAAGCTCGAGAACGTTAGGGTCTACCATGCCGCAACCGAGTATCTCTACCCAACCCGTGTGCTTGCAGAAACCGCATCCTTCACCACCACAGATATGGCACGAAATGTCCATCTCGGCACTTGGCTCCGTGAACGGGAAGTAGCTTGGGCGCAAGCGTATCTTGGTGTCGGCACCAAACATCTCGCGAGAGAATGTCAGCAGCACCTGCTTCAGGTCGGTAAACGACACGTTCTTGTCGATGTAAAGACCTTCCACCTGATGGAAGAAACAGTGTGCGCGTGCCGTTATCGCCTCGTTGCGGTAGACGCGGCCAGGACAGATGATGCGTATTGGCGGCTGCGAGTGCTCCATGACGCGAGCCTGAACGCTCGACGTATGCGAACGCAGCAGAATATTCTTGGTAACGTCGTTCGGATGCTGGCTTACGAAGAATGTGTCCTGCATGTCGCGAGCCGGATGGTCGGCAGCAAAGTTCATCTTGGTAAACACGTGCATGTCGTCCTCCACCTCCGGTCCGTCAGCCAAGACAAAGCCCATGCGTGAGAAAATGTCTATAATCTCGTTCTTCACGATAGTCAGCGGATGACGCGTACCCAGCTTTATTGGATATGCAGTGCGCGTCAGGTCGATGTCGTCGTCTGCTGTCTCGCATGTCTGCAACTGCTCGCGCAAGGCGTTGATGTGCTCCATAGCCGTCTGTTTCAGTTCGTTTACCTTCATGCCGACAACCTTTTTCTGGTCGGCTGCGACGTTGCGGAAATCGTTCATCAGGTCGGCTATCTCGCCCTTCTTGCTGAGATATTTAATTCGCAGGGCTTCCACTTCCTCCGCGTTTTCAGCTGTCAGCTGGCTCACTTCTTTGAGAAGTTTTTCTATTTTTTCGAGTATCATCTGTTAAGTGTTGTTTTATATTGTTCCCAGAGCATATTTGCCATGATTTCAGACACTCAGGGAAGTATGTTTATAATTATTTTTCTGCAAAGTTAATATTTTATTATGAAAAACCGAATTATATTGAAATAAAGTTGTAATTTTGCACAAATTTGAGAGTAATAATTAAGTAAAACGTGTTCAAATAAATGAGAAAAAGTTTCTTTGCAGTAGTTTTCTGCATAGTGTTTATGGGTTTCGTAAGTAGTGGTTGCAGCGACAGCAAGCCCGAAGCAGCCCCCGACAGCTTGTCGGTTGACAGTCTTGCCGGCGACAGTGCAGACGTCGACTCCATCGACTCGATAATATCTGAGACCCCAATGCCTAAGGCAGCAGATGCCCTTTTCGACGATTTCTTTTTTAATTTTGTGGCTAACCGCAAGTTGCAGCTTGAACGAGTGAAATTCCCGTTGCGCGTCGTGACAGACGGAAAGGTAAGCCAGATGCAGAAGAACGAGTGGAAAAACGACCATTTCTTCATGCGTCAGGGATACTACACGCTGTTGTTCGACAATGTAAAACAGCTTGACGTGGTGAAAGATACATCGGTCAAGGATGCCACAGTAGAGAAGATTTATTTGAGCAAGAAGAAGATAGAGCAGTATAAGTTCCACCGTATTCGCGGCGCGTGGATGCTCACTGAGATAGAAACCATCGCCTTGCAGAAGAGCCATAATGCCTCTTTCCTGCAGTTCTACGATCGTTTTTCGCGCGACGAGGCTTACCAGTTGAAGAGCCTTCACGAGCCTGTGAAGATGACAGTGCCCGATCCCGACGACGATTTCAAGATGATGACGGGCGACATTTACCCAGAACAGTGGGTCGACTACAAGCCGCAGATACTGCCGAAGGGATTTATCTACAACATCAACTATGGTCAGCGGCACAAGGGTGGCAATGAGTGCGTGTTTGTAATTCGCGGTATTGCCAACGGACTGGAGACTCAGCTGACGTTCAAGAAGATGTCTGGCGGGTGGAAACTGGTGCAGTTTATAAACTAAGCGGCATTTCCCGACAGTGCGAACGAAGGCAGGTGATGCAGGAAAACAGTGTTAAATCTTAGTTCACATATATGAAATCCATCAGCAACTACAGTCTGTTGAAGCATAATACGTTCAACATTGATGCGCGGTGCAGGCGTTTTCTGGAATATGAGACAGCCGACGAGGCAATGCAGATAGCAGTAAGCCTGACCGACGAAGACCGCCCTCTGCTTATCATTGGTGGCGGAAGCAACCTTTTGCTGACGCGCGACTATCCGTCGACGGTTGTGCGTTCTGCCGTCAAGGGCATGCATCCAGTTGAAGAAAAGTCGTCTGACGACACTGTATTGCTGCGCTGCGGCAGTGGCGAGAAGTGGGACGACGTAGTGGAATACTGTGTTTCCAATGGCTTTTTCGGTGCGGAAAACCTGTCGCTCATACCCGGCGACGTCGGCGCATCTGCCGTTCAGAACATTGGTGCCTACGGAGTGGAGATAAAAGACATTGTCGACAGTATAGAGGCTGTTGATCTTCAGACGTGCAAGAGTGTTGTCATAGCAGCATCGGAGTGCAACTATGGCTATCGCGAGAGCCGTTTCAAGAACGAGTGGTGCGGGCGTTTCCTCATCACGCACGTTACTTACAGACTGTCGAGGCAGTTCCTACCGAAGGTTGACTACGGGCGGATTCGAGCAGAACTGGATGCCGACGGCATTGCCGAGCCTACAGCCCGACAGTTGCGCGACGTAATTATAAGGATTAGGAAAGACAAGTTGCCCGACACTGCCGTAGAGGGAAATGCAGGCAGTTTCTTTGTCAATCCGGTGGTAAGTGCCGACAAGTTCCGTCAGTTGCAGGAGCAATGGAGCGACATACCTTATTATATTATATCGCCGGAGAGCGTAAAAATTCCAGCCGGATGGCTCATTGAGCAGTGCGGATGGAAAGGCAAGACCGTCGGCAGGGCAGGAGTTCACGCCCGTCAGGCTCTCGTTCTCGTCAATCGGGGAGGGGCTACGGGAAACGAAATCCTTAGTCTGTGCAACATGATATGTGCCGACGTCGAACGCAAGTTCGGCATTACGATAAAGCCGGAAGTCAACATCGTATAAACACATTAGCGATATGAGGGTAACATTCTTAGGAACAGGCACTTCCGGTGGCGTCCCCTCACTGGGGTGCCAGTGCAAGGTTTGCCGCAGCAGCGATGTCCGCGACAAGCGCCTGCGCAGTGTTGCTCTCGTCGAAACATCAACCACGCGCATACTCATAGACTGCGGTCCCGACATCAGACAGCAACTGATGCCGTTGCCGTTCAAGCCTTTCGACGCCGTACTGCTGACACACATACACTACGACCACGTCGGTGGCATAGACGACCTGCGCCCTTTCTGCATCTTCGGAGAAATAAATATCTATGCCAACCGTGCCACGACTGACGGTCTGCGGCAAACCATGCCTTACTGCTTTGCCCAGAATTTGTATCCCGGCGTGCCTCAGTTGCAGTTGCATACGGCAGAGCCGCACAGGCAAATCGTCATCGGCGACCTGATTGTTACGCCCATTGAGGTGATGCACGGCAAGATGCCCATTCTCGGCTACACATTCGCTGAACTTACCGACGACAGCCACCGTCGTGCCGACGACTGTCCGCCGCGCCTGGTCTACATAACCGACATGAAGACCATTGCCGACAGCGAACTGCCATATATACGTCATGCCGACACGCTGATAGTCAACGGACTGCGCTTCAAGGCTACCCACCATTCCCACCAGACAGCCGAAGAGGCTTGCGCGTTTGCCAAGAGTATCAACGCCCGACGCACGTTTCTCATCCACCTGAGCCACGACATAGGCTTCCATGCACAGTCTGCCGACCGTCTTACCGATGGCGTGTCGCTGGCTTACGACGGACTTGTAATAGACTGCTGACGTACCGCCGACAGACTATTCTGCCGTGTTCCAAAAATCTTTTGAAACCCTCTTAAATACTGATATCTGCGCCCTTATGGAGCGAAGCCTTTTGCGTGCCAAAATTACAAGTAAGTTGTAATGATATTACAGATACCTTGTAATACTGTTACAGATAGTCTGTAAAAGGATTACAGAGCACCTGTAAAAAACTGATTAGAAACCAAGCGTTTCCCTGTGTCATGCATAAATCAGTTCGGAGATGATGCTGTCGCTGATGAAAATGCCCTCGTGCGACAGGCTCAGTCGGTTGTCTGACAGCGTCAGCAAGCCTTTGTCTATAAACTTTTCAGCCTCTTTCATTATGTATTCGAGATACTTTTTGCCGAGTTTCTGCTCTATGTATTCCAGCGAAACGCCCTCCTTCGTGCGCATGGCGGTAGTCATCAGGTCGTTATACTGCGTCGGCGTGTCCAGTAGCTCGCGCTCGCACGGAACATTACCTATACCTATTATATTAATATAGTCATCTATATTGTCCACGTTCCACTGCCTCGACGTTCCGTCATACGAGTGAGCCGCCGCCCCCAGACCAATGTACGGCACGGCTCTCCAGTAGCTGCTGTTGTGCCGCGAGCGGAAGCCCTGCCGCGCAAAGTTGCTTATCTCATAATGCTCGTAGCCGGCGCTGGTCATCAGCGTACATAGCGTTTCAAACATCGCACGGCTTGTATCCTCGTCGGTTTCCTCTATCTTTCCCTCGTCAGCCATAGCCTTCAGCGGCGTGCCTTCCTCTATCATAAGGCTGTAAGCCGATATGTGCTCGGGCTCGAGCAGCAGAGCCTCCTCTATGTCGCACTGCCAATCGTCAGCCGTTTCGTTGGGAAAACCAAACATAAGGTCGATGCTTATGTTGCCGAATCCATGTTCGCGCAAACATCTGAAAGCCTCGCGAGCCTGCCTGGCTGTATGCCGTCGGCGAATGAACCGCAGCCGCCCGTCGTCGAAAGTCTGGATGCCCATGCTTACGCGGTTTACTCCCAGCCGCCTCAGACAGGCTGCCTTTTCGGGCGTAATGTCGTCGGGATTGCATTCCACAGTAACCTCCAAGCCGCTAAACACATCAGCCTCCTCGCCCGCAAGCATGCCCTTGTAGCCATTCTGTCGCGCCACGAACTGCCTGATGAGTGCAAACAGGCGCTGCAACGCGTCGTCAGACAATGTCGACGGTGTGCCGCCGCCAATATATATGGTCTGTATGGGCTCGCCAAGATAATTCCTCCTGAGCGACATCTCCTGCCCGAGAGCCTCTATATATCGGTCGTGCAGCGAATTAAGGGTAGTGGAATAGAATCCGCAATACACACATCGCGACCTGCAGAAAGGAACATGAACATATAAACCAGCCATAAGAGAATATTAAAAGTTATAACTTGAAAGTAACAAATAACACGATTTTTGCTCAAAAAACAAGCAAATCGTAGTTTCAGAAAGCAAAAATACAAAGATGTTTCATAAGAAATGCAGTTTTTGTTTATTTTTTTTTGTCGTTTAATAAAAAAACTCTAACTTTACGGCAATAATTGTAGAAAAACAAAAATATTCAATTAAAAAACAAACAAAATATGAAAGTCTATCAGACAAGTGAAATCAAAAACATTGCCCTCATCGGCAGTGCGGGTAGCGGCAAGACAACTCTTGCCGAAAGTATGTTGTTTGAAGCCGGCGTCATCAAGCGTCGCGGCTCAGTAGAACAGAAGAACACAGTAAGCGACTATTTCCCAGTGGAACAGGAATACGGATACTCTGTATTCCCAACAGTCTTCCATACAGAGTGGAATAACAAGAAGCTGAACATAATAGACTGTCCGGGTAGCGACGACTTCGTAGGCGGAGCCATCACGGCACTCAACGTAACCGACCAGGCTGTTGTGCTCATCAACGGACAGTATGGACCCGAAGTGGGAACACAAAATGCGTTCAGATATACAGAAAAGCTGAACAAACCGGTGCTCTTCCTCGTTAACCAGCTCGACCGCGACAACTGCGACTTCGACTCAATAGTAGCTAACCTGAAGGAAATATTCGGACCTCGCTGCGTGCAGGTACAGTATCCTATCGCTACAGGTGCAAACTTCAACGCAGTGATTGACGTGCTGCTGATGAAGAAATACTCATGGAAACCGGAAGGCGGAGCACCAATAATCGAAGAAATACCTGCCGACCAGATGGATAAGGCAACCGAACTGCACAACGCACTCATCGAGGCAGCGGCAGAAAACGACGAGGGACTGATGGACAAGTTCTTCGAGCAGGGCAAGCTGAGCGAAGACGAAATGCGCGAAGGTATCCGCAAGGGACTCATCTCAAGAGGCATGTACCCAATATTCTGCGTATGTGCAGGCAAGGACATGGGTGTGCGCCGACTGATGGAATTCTTGGGCAACGTTGTACCGTTCGTAGACGATATGCCAAAATTCAAGAACGTCGCAGGCGAAGAAATCAATGTCGACACCAACGGACCGACATCTGTTTACTTCTTCAAGACTGGTCTTGAGCCACACATCGGAGAAGTATCATACTTCAAAGTAATGAGCGGATGTCTCAAGACAGGCGACGACCTCACTAATGCTGATCGTGGCTCGAAGGAGCGCATCGGACAGCTCTATGCCTGCGCAGGAGCAAACCGCATAGCCGTTGACCAGCTCAATGCAGGCGATATAGGCTGTACGGTGAAACTGAAGGATGTGAAGACAGGCAACACGCTGAACGGAAAAGACATAGACTGGAAGTTCGACTTCATCAAATATCCTAACTCTAAGTATTCACGCGCTATCAAGGCAGTGAACGAAAGCGACACAGAAAAGATGATGGCTGCACTGCAGCGCATGCGCCAGGAAGACCCGACATGGGTTGTAGAACTGTCGAAGGAACTGAAGCAGACTATCGTTCACGGACAGGGAGAATTCCACCTGCGCACACTGAAATGGCGTATGGAGAACAATGAGAAGATAATGGTGGAATATCTTGAGCCAAAGATACCTTACCGCGAGACTATCACTAAGACCGCACGCGCTGACTATCGCCACAAGAAGCAGTCGGGTGGTGCAGGACAGTTCGGTGAGGTTCACCTCATAGTAGAGCCATACACAGAAGGAATGCCAGACCCAACGGTATATAAATTCAACGGGCAGGAATTTAAGATGAACATCAAGAGCCGCGAAGAAGTAGACCTCGAATGGGGCGGAAAGCTCGTATTCCTCAACTCTGTAGTTGGTGGAGCTATTGATACACGCTTCATGCCGGCAATTCTGAAAGGTGTCATGGAACGCATGGAGCAGGGACCGCTGACTGGTAGCTATGCCCGCGACGTACGCGTAGTTGTATACGACGGTAAGATGCACCCGGTAGACTCAAACGAACTTTCGTTCATGCTGGCTGCACGAAACGCATTCTCAGCAGCCTTCAAAGAGGCAGGACCAAAGATTCTGGAACCTATCTACGACCTCGAAGTGCTCGTTCCAGCAGACTTCATGGGCGACGTTATGAGCGACCTGCAGGGACGCCGCGCCATCATAATGGGTATGGACAGCGAGGCTGGATACCAGAAACTGTCTGCAAAGATACCTCTGAAGGAACTCTCCAACTACTCTATCTCGCTCAGTTCGCTTACTGGTGGACGCGCATCGTTTAGCACACAGTTCTCTGGATACGAACTTGTGCCTAACGACATACAGCAAGAACTCATCAAGGAGCATGAGGCTGAACTTGCTGCTGAGGGCGAATAGATATAAAAACATAGTAATTCCGTCGAGCCAAGCGTATGCATTGCCGACGGAATTACTATGATTTAACATATTAAAGGCTATTGCCGTAAATCTTACGTGATATAAGTATTTTAAAGGGTATAAGGAGTTGGATGACGAAACGACTTTCTCATTAATAATAAATAAAAAGGGATGTATTGTTTAATAACAACAGCAAATGGAACATTCCACATGAAATTAACTAAATTATTTTATCATGAAAATTAGAAATTTACTTTTATTTGGTTCTCTTACCGCATTTCTTGTTGGCGGAAACATAGATCTTTCTGCCCAGACAAGTGATAACGAGAGACAAGCAAAGGCTTTCGACAGAACGGTAAAACGTGTTGGAAATCGTAATGATTTCAGGTTGAATGCACAGTTGACAAGCATCAGCAAACAGCAGAACGCAGTACATAAGTCTGCAAAGAAAGAACAAGGAGACAACATCTACTTTGAGGATTTTGCCAACGAAGCAGGCTTTGGAAACTTCGTAGTGGTAAACTCAAATGAAGATGACAAGACTTGGGAACTGGCAACAGGAGAACAGAAGACGTGCGCAAGGTATAATACTCACGCAACAAACTTTGCAGATGACTGGCTCATAACCCCAAAAATAACTCTTCCCGGCGGGCGAATGTACACGCTAACGTTTAAGGCTGCAAGTCGTGGTCCTTTCTACCCGGAGGCGCTGGAAGTAAAGTGGGGTACAGGACAGACAGTAGCGGATATGAAAAATACCTTGCTTACGAAGACAGAGATAAAGACGGAACGTAACCAGTGGACTGAGTTTGAATACAATATAAAGGCAACAGAAGACATGGACATATATGTTGGCTTCCATGCCGTAAGTAATCCTAACTCATTCACACTTTATGTTACAGACATAACAGTAGACAACGGACGCGACCTGAATGCCCCAGACAAGGTTACCGACTTTACAGTAATTCCTGATATGGCAGGCGCAGCAAAGGCCACAGTTAAGTTCAAGACACCGACAAAGACTATAGGTGGAGGCTCATTGACGCAGATAGACAAAGTAAATGTATATCGTGACGGCGAGATGATAAAGGAGATTTCCTACAACATTTCTGATCCGTCAACGGGTATTGAGGTGTCTTTAGAAGATATGCTTCCTAATGTAGGTACTTATAGTTGGACAGTTAAGACATACGGCACATATGGCGAAAGTCTGCCGGCAACTATTTCCAAGTATATAGGAGAAGATATACCTGCTCGCCCGGAGAATATGAAAATGGTTGACAACGGCGATAACACAGCTACGGCAACATGGGATCCTGTAACGATAGGAGCAAATGGTGGATTTGTAAATGTAGAAAAGTTGTATTATAAAATATACAATGTGATTGACGGCAAGATAGGTGAACAGATAGACGAGGTAAATGAGCCGACAGTAACATCAAGCGATTTGAATATTGACAACGGTATTGCACGAACAGAATATCTGGTTGTATCTGCTGAAAACAAGGCTGGCGAAGGCGACGTGGCTATAGGTATGCTCATCGCTGGCAAGCCAACCCAGATGCCATATCGTGAGTCTTTCTCAAGCAGTAATGGAACTGACAACTTTATATGGACACAGGCTGTGGGTAACTCAGAAATGGATCTTGTTGATGAATTATCATCAGATGGAGACAATAGTGCACTTGCCTATATGTCAATGAACATTGGCGACCAGAACTGGATTAACACAGAAAAGATTTCATTCCAAGCAGTTAAGAAACCTGTTCTTACATTCGACGTACATCCTGGCGACCTTGCAGGATTTGAGGGTAATGTTACTGTTAAGGTTGAAGCTAATGTTGGACAGACCGGAGCACCTGACATAGAACTCTATTCTGTTAATCTTTCAGAACTGACACCTTGTGATTGGAACAAAGTATCAGTAGACCTCAGCCAGCTTGTAGGCGAGAAATATGCCATACTGAAATTGCATTTTATAGCTAACGATGTATATCAATTCGTTTATCTTGACAACATACAGATAGAAGACGTAATAGACCATAACATTGCTTTGACAATGTCTGTACCATCAGAAGTAATTGTTCAAAATCCAGCTGTCATAGAGGTTAATATTGCAAATACTGGTGTGAAAGACATCGAAGCAGGTCAGACAGTTGATATTTTTGTAAACGATGCATTGGTAAAGACATTCACCACTGAAGCGCTTACTGCAAAAACTGGAACTCAGACACTGAACTACAGCTATTCGCCAGCAATAAATGAGGGTGATGAACTCAAGGTTAAGGCATTGGTAAATTATGCAGAAGACGAGATAGAAAACGACAATGAGGCTAATGCAGTCATTGAGATTATACCAAACGCCGTACCAACTGTTAACGTAAGTATAGACGGAACAGAGAGTGATATTACGCTTTCATGGAATAAGCCAGACCTTTATCAGCTTGGAACAGTTGTAACGGAAGACTTTGACGATGAGACAGTATATGAGCCATTCTCTACTGGTGGCATTGACCTCAGCAGTGAATATGGAATGATAGGCGACTGGTTCATGTGGGATGCAGATGGTATTCATACTTTCACGTTTGCAAACCATGACAGTTATCCAAATGCAACTGGAATTATGGCATGGCAGGTATTCAAGCCGGAAAGTGTTTTCGACTTCAATGGAGCAGATGCTGCATCGGCTGATATTTATGCTCCTCATTCTGGAAAGCAGTATATGGCGGCATTCGGATCTGAAATATTTGGCGGCGTAGTGGAAAGTGATAACTGGCTTGTTTCGCCACAACTCGACCGCTCGCAGCAGACAATTACTTTCTGGACTAAGCTCTTCAACAAGAACTATACGCCTGAAACAATAGAGGTGAGATATGCCACTGAAGATGTTGACTGGGCAGATTACCGCTTGCTGACAACAATCAATCAAGTCGATGATAAATGGACTGAGCGTACAGTAACATTGCCTTACGGAACGATGTTCTTTGCACTTCGCCATACATCTGCCAACAAGTTTGTCGTTGTTGTTGACGATATCACATATCGCAATGCAACTCCGAGTGGAGAGGGCGATGCAATGTCAATAATTGGATATCGTATCTATCGCGACGGAGAATTGATGTCAACGATAGGACCAAATGAAGTAAGCTATACAGACAAAAATGTTCCGGAAGGTGAACATATATATAATGTGTCAGTACTTTATAGTCCGGACATAGAATCTCCAATGTCGAATACAGTTAGCATAACAGGAATAGAAAGTCTTACGGTTGAAAGTGAGAATATAAGTATATATGCTGCTGACGGCAGACTGGTAGCTAATGACAAAAATGCCATAGATAACTTGAAGGCAGGCGTTTATATCTTGAAAGATAACACGACAGGCAAATCAACTGCTGTTGTTAAGAAATAAGATAAAAAGCGTTTGAATACGAAATCGGGGATGTACTGCATGTACATCCCCGATGCTTATATCTTATCGTCATAATCTATATGCTTAAACCTTGTTTAAGTGTATAATTATTAAATTATAACATCTTATTTAGTTAAAATATATGTAATATGTTTTCTTTATTAACATTGTTGTGTTAATGAATTAAGTTAAATTTCTACCTTTGCATATATGAAAAAGAAGACGATTTGGATAATTTCAACAATAATGGGGCTTTCTTTTCTTGCCCTGTTATATCTGCAGCTAAAGTATATTGACGAGATGGTCGATATGAAGCGTGAGCAGTTCGACGAGTCTGTAAATCGCTCTTTGTATCAGGCATCGCGCAATCTGGAACTCAATGAGACACTTCGTTTTCTGGAAAAAGATATAAATCAGGTGGAGCGCAACTCTAAGCGTAAGGCAAACAGCAGTAAGTCTGGTAGTGAGAATGCTGACAACGGAGCGTTGCATAAGGGCGACAGCACAGAGATAGACAGCAGCAGCTTGTCTGATTTTGAACTTAGGACGACGATGCGCAAGCCTTCCACGATGCCGAAGGGTATGATAGTCCGCAACGACAAGCAGTCTATTTCGGAGACAAGCAAGTCAATGCAGGAAATCGTTAGAAACAGATATATATATCAGAAAGCCCTTTTAGACGAGGTCGTGTATTCCATTCTATATTCCGCATCTAACAAGCCATTGAAGGAACGCATAAACTTCAAGCTGTTAGACCAGGACTTGAAGGCGGAACTGATGAACAACGGTATCAACATACCTTATCATTTTGTGGTTACAACGCAAGACGGGCGTGAGGTTTACCGCTGTCCGGATTATTCAGACGAAGGCAGTGATGTTACATACAGTCAGGTTTTGTTTCGCAATGACCCGCTGGCAAAGATGGGAGAAGTGAAGATACATTTCCCCGACATGTATAAATATCTCTTCTCAAGCGTAAGGTTCATGATACCGTCGGTAGTCTTCACGTTGGTACTGATGATAACGTTTATATTCACCATTGTAACGGTGTTCCGTCAGAAACGTTATACGGAGATGAAAAATGACTTCATCAACAACATGACCCATGAGCTGAAAACTCCTATTTCAAGCATATCACTCGCAGCACAGATGCTCAACGACGATGCCATAGCGAAGAATGAAGCTACGCTGAAGCATCTTGGAGGAGTCATCAACGACGATACGAAGCGACTGCGCTTCCTTGTAGAAAAAGTATTGCAGATGTCTATGTTCGACAGGAAGAATGCCGTGTTTAAGAAAAAGGAACTCGACATAAACGAGATGGTAGAGAATGCTGCCCACAGTTTTGCTCTCAGGGTTGAGCATACGGGAGGTCGCATAATGCAGGACATAGGAGCTGTCGATTCGGCGATATACGTTGACGAAGTACACTTCACTAATGTCATCTTCAATCTGATGGACAATGCCATAAAATACCGTAAGCCGGACGGTCCTCTAAATATTGTGCTGAGCACGTGGAACGACAATGAGCGCCTGTATCTTTCGGTAAAGGACAACGGTATAGGAATAAAGAAGGACAACCAGAAGAAAATCTTTGAGAAGTTCTATCGCGTCCATACAGGCAATGTCCACGATGTAAAGGGATTTGGACTGGGTCTTGCATACGTTAAGAAGATTGTAGACCTGCACGGAGGAGAGATAAAGGTTGAGAGCGAATATGGAAAAGGAACAAGTTTCATTATTTCGCTGCCAAAGATAGTGAGCAAGTAAATTTAATTATTAACTAAAATATTTTTATTATGGAAGAGACATTGAAAATTTTGTTGTGCGAAGACGATGAGAACTTGGGTATGTTGCTTCGCGAGTATCTGCAGGCAAAGGGTTACACGGCAGAGTTATGTCCCGATGGTGAGGCTGGCTATAAGGCTTTCCTGAAGTCAAAGTTCGACATCTGCGTGCTTGATGTCATGATGCCTAAGAAAGACGGCTTCACGCTTGCAAAGGAAATAAGGGCTGCAAATGCAGAAATACCTATCATATTCCTCACTGCAAAGCAGTTGAAGGAAGATATACTTGAAGGTTTCAAGCTGGGTGCTGACGACTACATCACAAAGCCGTTCTCTATGGAGGAGCTTGTCATGCGTGTTGAGGCAATCCTGCGCCGTGTTCGTGGCAAGAAGAGCAAGGAAGCTACTCTTTACAACATCGGTAAGTTTACTTTCGACACACAGAAGCAGCTGCTTATCATCGGCGACAAGCAGACAAAGCTGACTACGAAGGAGAACGAGTTGCTTGCACTTCTGTGCTCTCATGCCAACGAGATTTTGCAGCGCGACTTTGCCCTGAAGACTATATGGATTGACGACAACTACTTCAACGCGCGCTCTATGGATGTTTATATCACTAAGCTGCGCAAGCATCTGAAGGATGACGACCAGATAGAAATCATCAATATTCACGGCAAGGGCTATAAGCTCATCACTCCGGAAGAGGAACATCAGGCATAAGCGTCAATGTGCGCTGATTGCGACAATAATAAAAAGGCATGCCGTTCAGATAGGTATGCCTTTTTTATTTATATGTTTTCGCAGATAAATCTATTCCTAAATTATTCTGCCGCCATATCTATTTGTCAATTATTCCGGCGCAGTTCCAAAGTTCTGCCAGTCGCTTTGAGTCTTCCAGTGCCTGTTCATAGCTCACTTCATATCTGTCTGTGAGTAGGTTAGCCATGTCTTCGCAGGTGAAATCCTTGCCTCCCAAGCTCTCCCACAGATAGGCAGAGCTGTCGTTCATGCTTATGATGTTGCTGAAGTCTATATTGTTTACACCTTCTGCTACAATGATTTTTTCTCCGCAAACTTCGCGTATCTTAAAACCTTCTTTTGCTTTCATATCTGATATTCATTTATATTGGTAAACTTATTATTTATTTTTGGTGGGAATATTTTCAGCCATATTCGTCTGTGGAAAGCCAGCAGATAGCGTCGCATGGGGCTCAGTGTCATCCACAGCCACGAGTAGGTCTTCCATTTCCAGCCGTCTATGCGGTCGAGTGATGTGCGGTTTTTTCGGTAGAAACCTACTATCGATGCCCTGAAATCCTCTCTTTTGCAGTATTCGCATCCTATGTTTCCGTCTCCCCTCAGCGTTATTTTGTCGCCGTCGATGCCGACTATGCGGTGCAGAACGTAGAAATCGGGTCTCACTTCTGCCAGTATGGGGTCGCCTATTTTTGGGTTGTCCACCTTTGTCAGCAAAGCCTTGTCGCGTCCGTCTTCAAGGAATGGGCGCATGCTTCTGCCTCGCAGCAGCAGTGTTACCTTGTAGCCATCGTTGACAAGCTTTACGATTTCTGGTATGACAACCTTTGACGGCAGTTTCCTTTCCGTCGATTTTATGTTGTTTTTATCTTTATTTTCTGATTGCATATTATGGCAGCCTCTTTGTTTGGCAGGCAGTGGAGCGTATAGATTTTTGTTGTTTCTATCACTTCCCTGACTGCTTGGAAGATGTTTTCAAATATTTCTCCGTCCCATCTCATCGTCGAGCATGATGTCAGCACCGAGCCGAAAGCCTCTGTCGGCGACAGTTCCTCTATGCTGTTTTCCTTAGCCCTGTCTATGCGCGTTATGGCGCCCAGCGGTGCCTTCGTGTTTCTGTAGCATGGTGTCTTGCCGCTCCACGGGCTTCCGTATATGTATGGCTTTCCGTCTATCATGCGTATCACGGGATTGTCGTCGTTCATCAGGTCGCAGTTGGGTATGTGTCTGAGCCATAGGCTTACCTGCGTGGATTTTCCCGTGCCGCTTTTGGCGTTGAATGCGTAGCCGTAGCCATCGTGTCTAACAAGCGAAGCATGTATGAGCAATGTCTTGTAAAAGCATGCAGAAAAAGCAAAAACCAGCATCAGTACATTGTTCAGTCCGAAGCATCTCATGTCGTAGTTGCCGTTCAGTGCGCAGCGGCAGCATGTGAAATGGCTGTCTGCTATCAGCAGGCTGCATTCCTTGTTGTTCAGGTCTTTGATGATGAACTGGTAGCCGCCGTCTTTCAGTCTGTCGACGACAGTCTCGCCGTTGCCTGTGTCGAAGCGTCTGATGCGCTCTCTTTCCTCTTTTGCCACAGGCTTTACAGTGTCGTCAACCGTCAGTGTGAAGAGTAGTGGCTCGGCACATGCTTCTGTGGCGAATGCACTGAATGACGGTATCAGGTGAATGCCGTTGTATTTCGATTCTGCAAAGCTGATGTTGACGAGGAAGTCTGCTATTCTGAAATAGTTGCTACTTGCCTTCATCGTTTTTCTTTGTTTTCTTTGCAGTCTTGTTCTGCTTGTCTTTCATTTTCATTTCCGTCATTTCTGTGTCAACGGTCTTGAATGAAAACGACTGCTTGCCTATGGTTTCTACGTTGTATTTCTTTTTCTTGTTTTCGGCATATCTTTTCTTCAGGCGTGCATATTTCTTCTGTATTTTTTTCTCGTTGTTGTCGAACACTACCAGTGCAACCATGTCTGCCTTGCCCATGCCCGACAGGTAGTCGCGCAGTTGCAGCGAGTAGTCGGCACGGTTGAGCACAAAACCGTTTTTGTCTTCAACCCATACGTTTCCCACCTCCATTACGTCGGTGAAATAAACCGTAGAATCCTTAAACGAGGAAGCAAAGCCGTAGATAAACATGCGTTTCTCCAGCCGTCCCTTAGCCTCCGTCGTCAGCGCAAAGACTGTCAGCGCCAACAACAGTAACGTCAGCTTACGTCTCATCTGTCAAATATATTTTTAATAAACAACTATCAATTTTATCAATGGTGCAGGTGCAGAAAGTTTCATCTAAAGTCGGTCAGTCCTGCGTCGCGAGCTATCCTGCGCAGTCGCCTCATGGCCTTGCGGCATATTTGCCTTGCTCTCTCGCGCGACACTCCGAGCCATTCGCCAGCCTCAGCAAACGTCATCTGGCGGCTGCCGAAACCATATACTGCTGCCAGCACCAGCCGCTCTCGCTCGCTGAGCTTGGCAAGACATGCTGTCATTGCCTCCGGCAGTCCGTCGGCAGCCATCGTGTCGGCACCGTCTGTAGCCAGTCCGTCTGCCAGAGTGCGGCCGTTGCGCCCACGTTCATCTGCCGAACGCATCTTCTTGCCCTCTGCAGCTGTTGCAGCCTTCATCCGACTGCTTACAAATCGCGAAGCATACGCTGTGAAGCTCGTGCCGCGACTGCTGTCGAAACGCTCGGCAGCTATCAGCACGCCGTAGCAGCCCTCAGCCACGAGGTCGTCCATGCTCACGCCCTTGCCGCGAAATCTCTTGGCTACGTTCACCACAAGACCGCGACATGCCTCAGTGAGGGCTGTCGCTGCCGCCTTGTCGCCGCGCTGCACGCTGTCGACAAGCTCTGCCATGAACTCTGCCGACATCGCGGAGCCGCTGTGTCCGTCGCCAGTTCTCAATGCATGCTTTTCGCTATTCTGCATATTGTTATATACTAATATAAAACGAATGCAAAAATACGAATAATAATCATCATACACAAAAAAATGCGTAAATATTTGTCGATACACCGCATACTAAGCAGTTTCTGCATAGCTGTTATGGTTGACTTCATGGCTGATGTTTTCTTCCCCTGCAAAAACCGTGCCAAACTCGTCAGGATTTTCTTTCGGGGCGAAAAACGATGAAAATTTTTGACACGGAAAAACTCTCCAAATAGATGCGGAACAGCCCATGAAACTGTGAAAATATGCAAAAAACGCCCTCAAACATGCGTGCTAAAATCGTCAAAGAGCATGTTTGAGGCTGAAAACTGCATGTTTTCGCGCGATTACGGCTAAGCAGTCATATCGTTACAGAGTGTTTGTAAGGGTGTGACGGAGTATCTGTAATAGGATTACAAGATGCTTGTAAAAATCCTGTAATCCGTATTTCAGTGTCAAAATACTGATAGCCAACGACTTAGCCGACAAGCCGAAATACTCGCGTATTTGCCGAAAAATATTTCGAGACGACTTTCGCGGGCATTCTCGCGGCAGTAAACGGGCGAAAATTGATTATACTTTTTGTCAGTGCGCGGAGGTAGATGAGACTGGTAACAGATGATGATAAAGTTGCCAGACAAGAAGTCTCCTAAGCGGGGAGTTCAGGACTGACACAGAAGCGGACTCTCATCGCGGAGATATTGCTTAGGTAACAATTATTTGATTTCCTGCAACATAAACTAAAAGCACTGTTACAGTCAATATAAAAAACAAAGGCAGGCGTGATGTTTTCACTGCCTGCCTTTGGTGTATCGTCGTTGTTTCGGCTTGCTTTTACTGCTGCTGCAGTTCAACGGCGAAGTATCCCTTCTTTCCAGTCGGGTAGATACCCTTTATGTAGAGTACCGGGTCTTTGCTCGTTGATGCTTCCTTAACGGCTTTCTCCATGTCTTCGAGCGAGCGGATAGGCTGGTTGTTGACGCTCTGGATTATGAATCCCTTGTTTATTCCGCTTTGCTTCATGGCTCCGGCTTCAACCTTCATAACTTCAATTCCGTAGTTAATGCTGAGCTGTTGCTTCTGCGCATCGGTTATTTCGCGGAAGTTTGCTCCGAGCACGTCGAGGTCGGCACTCTTCACAACCTTAGTGTTGCCCTGTGCGTTTTTCAGCGTTACGCTCTTGGTGTACTTCTTCTTGTTGTGCAGGTAGCTTATCTCCACCTTGTCGCCAGGACGCTTGCTTGCCATAATCTCCATGAGTTCTGCCTTCTTTGTAACGCTCTTTCCGTCGATAGCCGTTATTACGTCGCCTTCTGCAATGCCTGCATCGGCAGCAGCACCGTTGTCTTCAACTTTGTCAACATATACGCCGTTGTTGGTGCCGAGATCTACTTCCTTGTCTTTCTCTTTCTGTCCGTCGATGTATTTGTGTACGTCGGTGCCCTGTATGCCGAGCAGTGCTCGCTGCACAGTGCCGTACTGCTTGAGGTCGTCGACGACTTTGTTCATTATGGTTGTCGGTATTGCAAATCCGTAACCGGTGTAAGAGCCTGTTAGCGAAAATATCATGGCATTGATGCCAACGAGTTCTCCTTGTGTGTTTACAAGTGCACCGCCAGAGTTTCCGGCGTTAATGGCAGCGTCAGTCTGTATGAACGATTCTACACCGTTGGCTCCTATTGAACGAGCTTTAGCGCTGATGATGCCTGCCGTTACAGTGTTGTTGAATCCAAATGGATTGCCAACTGCAATAACCCATTCACCCACTTTCAGTTTTTCACTGTCGCCTATAGGCAGTGTAGGCAGGTCCTTGCCGTCGATTTTTATCAGTGCGAGGTCGGTCGTAGGGTCGTTTCCAATGATGCGTGCCGAGTATTCGCGGTTGTCGTTGAGCGTTACGGTCAGCTCGTCGGCACCGTCTACGACGTGATTGTTGGTTACGATGTAGCCGTCTTTAGATATGATTACGCCAGAGCCAGTGGCAGTTTTCTTTGGAGTCTGTATCTGGCGCTTCTGTGTGCCGCCGCCACCAGGATTGCCGAAGAATCCGAATGGGTCGAAGAAATCGGCAAACGGGTCCTGCACCTCAACCGTTTTGGTCTTCGAGTTTTGTACATATTTAATGTGTACCACTGCCGGCAGCGATTTCTCAGCGGCGTATGTGAGGTCTACTTGTCCTGTTGGTGGTGTGGCAGCGTGAGTGGTTATGAACGTGCCAGTAGCGAACATTACTGCTCCGAAGCAGAGTCCTGCAAGTAAATGCTTTGTTGTTGTTTTCATTTTTCTTTTTGTTTTTATATTAATAATTGTTTGTTGTTTTGTCTGTTTTCTTTTCTTTTAGTTTATGTTTTGTCCTCTTTCCGACGTTTTGTCAGCGGTGCGGACTCATAAATGATGGATGCAAATTTAGGCGCAAAATGTGTTAATCTGCCATTTTGGCACTCATTTTTATTCCTATTTAACTCTCGGAAAGGTGTTATTAACTGCCTTTAAGCGCGTGAGAGCAGATTTTTACATTCGTTTATATTCGTAATTTATAGTTTTTTATGTACCTTTGCAGGGTCGGAACGCAGTGTTTCGTTCTGCCGCTGGCGACATTTCGCGTCGCGAGAGGAAAGTCCGGGCAGCGCAGGGAGCTCCACTTCTGAAAATGGAAGCTGCTGGCGACAGTGGGTTAAGGCAGAAGAAAACGACCGCCCCAACGACGGCGACACCATGTGTTGCTGCATGGGGTAAGGGTGAGAAGGTGTGTGTAAGAGACCACCAGCCAATGGGTGATCATTGGGCTGTGCCTGCTGGAGGCTGCAAGTTCATGTAAACCGTCGACAGAGGGTGCCCGCCCGAATTGCGGAGCTGTATGGCTGTGCATGCGACGGAGGGTAGAACGCTTGAGTTGCAGGGCGACTTGCAACCTAGATAAATGGCAGATGCCGGCTTTGCCGAGAGGCTTTGTCGGAACAGAACCCGGCTTACAGAGACACTGCTTTCCGCTTTTTATGAGAAAAATCAGAAGTTTTCTATGGCTTCGATATATTCCACAACACCGCTGTTGGCAAGCTTTTTCATTCTGAAATTGCGCATCGTACGGTGCAGCAGATAGTAACAGCCGCACATAAGAAGGCCTGCCGCAACGCCAATGATGAAGTTCTGCATCGACTGTTTCATAAGAGCAACGATGGCAATGGGCACTACAAAGCAAATGCCGTAGCGAGTATAAACCTTCTTTTGCTCCTCGATACTCTGCGGACCGTCCATCACTTCATACAAATAGTCGTCTACTATGTCTTCCGTAACGTTGAAGTCTTCTGGTTTCGGAAACGATTTGTCGGCACGGTGCTCGGCTATTTTCCTGCGAATGGCATAAACATATTCGCGGTCTTTCACTTCTATTCTCTTTTCGTTGCTCATAATTCAATAAAATAAATAATTCCCTGCGAAATTACGAAAAATGCCAATATCACACAAAATAATGTTTGGTTATTTCAAAAAAAATATTACTTTTGCATTGTTATAGCGTTTGTCGATGCAGACGAACGATGCTTATATACATTAATATATAGGAGACTCGAACAATGGATTTACCTGAATTTATGTCCTATAAGGACAATTTTTCGACAAAAGCCTTTGCCGAAAAGATATCAAAGATAGCAAAGCGTGCAGGCTCCAAGCTTGTTTATGCAGCTCTGATACTCTACTACAGTCTTCAGAGCAAGAGCGTTTCGATGAAAGACAAAGCCCTTATTCTCGGAGCATTAGGCTATCTTATCAGTCCGCTGGATGCCATTCCGGATGCATTCCCTATCTTGGGACTTGGTGACGACCTTGCCGTATTGACTTTTGCACTAAAGAAAATATGGGACAATGTATCAGATGAGATGCGCGAGAAGGCTCAGTCGAAACTGTCAAAGTGGTTCGATGAAGACGAAATAAGCGAGATTGACAATCTTTTTGAAGAATAGTTTAGACCCTCATGCTGCAACGCAACGATTTCAAAATAGAGATATGCGCCAATGGCGTAGAGAGCTGCATGGCTGCACAACAGGGTGGGGCAGACCGTGTGGAACTGTGTGCCGGAATACCGGAAGGCGGCACTACGCCGTCGTTTGGTGAGATATTGACGGCTCGCAAAGTGCTTACGACAACCAGACTGCATGTCATCATACGTCCGCGCGGCGGTGATTTCCTCTACACAGACATGGAGACGGAGCGCATGATTGCCGATATCGACATTGCCAGAGAACTTGGTGCCGACGGCGTAGTGTTTGGATGTTTGACAGAAAAGGGCGACATCGACATGGACAGGAATGCTACTCTCATGAGCCATACGGCAGGAATGGCGACGACATTCCATCGTGCTTTCGACCACTGCAACAACCCGCAAACGGCTCTCGAACAGCTCGTTACGCTCGGCTTCGACCGCGTGCTGACTTCCGGACAGCAGCCTACGGCGCCGCAGGGAGCGCCATTGCTGGCTGAACTGTATCGTCAGGCAGACGGCAGAATAGCCATTCTGGCAGGTTGCGGAGTAAATGAGACAAACATACACCAGCTGTTTCTCGACACCGATGTGCGCGAATACCACTTCTCTGCGCGTGAACTGACGAAAAGCAATATGCTCTACCGCAACGACAAGGTGTATATGGGTGCTCCCGATGCCGATGAACTGTCGCTGCCATACACTACGGTGCGCCGTGTGGAAGACACTATTGCAGCACTGATGAAACAGTAAATTCGCAATAAAAACTTATTCCGACATGAGGCGCGGGATTAGCGTCGACATTATGAAGGAAATAATTTTTGGGGATTATAAATAAACAACAACAGTCGCAGGAAGTATGTTTCTCTGCGACTGTTGTTGTGAGGTGCCTGGCGGATTCGAACCGCCGTAGACGGTTTTGCAGACCGTTGACTAAGCCACTCATCCAAGGCACCGTTTCGATTTGCGGATGCAAAGGTACGTTTTTAATTCGTACTAACCAAATTTTTTCAGTGTTTTTTATTTAGAACACATGTTTTTGTGTTTATTTTTGTCGGCATTGCATCCTCCGTCGGTGTAGAACGGGCAGTTCTTGCAGCCGCCACATCCGCAGTCGTTGCTGTTGAATGCGTTGTAGATTTTCCTTGCAATGTATGCTGCGCACAGTGCAAGGACGATGATAACTATAATGTTTTGCAGTGTCATTTGAATATCTGGTAGACTGCCGCGCTAACTATCCATGCCAGTGCCGTCGTGTAAAATGCTGCGAACAGAGCCCATTTCCACGAGCCGCTCTCGTTTTTTATTGCTGCAACGGTGGCAATGCATGGGAAATATATCAGCACAAAGAGCAGGAAGCAGAATGCCGTCAGCGGCGTTATGCCGTCGGCTTCCATCTTCTGTCGCAGCCTGTCATACTTTGTCATGTCGTCGCTGTAGCTGTCGTCGTCGGCAAAACTGTCGTCGGCAGAGTAGAGTACGCCCATCGTAGAGGCAACAATCTCCTTTGCGCCAACGCCTGCTATGAGTCCCACGTCGAGCTTCCAGTCAAATCCCTGAGCCTTAAACACCGGCTCGATGGTCTTTCCTATGCGTCCGATGTAGCTTTGTTCCTGCTGTTGCTGAACGGTCAGTTCGCTGTTGTGCGGGAAGTATCCGAGAGCCCATACCACGATGCTTGCCACGAGGATGATGCCTCCCATCTTCTTCAGGTATTGCTTTCCTTTCTCCCATGTGTGTCTTATCATCGCCTTAGCCGTAGGGAAGCGGTATGGCGGCAGTTCCATTACGAAGGGTGTGTCTTCGCCTTTTATGAGAAATCGGCTGAACAGTCGGCTCATCAATACTGCCAGAAGTATGCCTATGACGTAGAGGCTTATCATTATCGTCGACCTGTATTCTACGGCGAAGAACGTTCCTATTATCATAATGTATATAGGCAGTCGTGCCGAGCAGCTCATCATCGGCAGCACGAGCATCGTTATCAGTCGCGAGCGCCGGCTCTCTATCGTGCGTGTAGCCATGACTGCCGGCACGTTGCATCCGAAGCCCATTATCAGCGGTATGAACGACTTGCCGTGCAGACCCATAGTGTGCATCAGCCTGTCCATTATGAATGCTGCGCGCGACATGTAGCCCGAATCCTCCATAAACGATATGAATGCGTAGAGTATGAGTATCTGCGGCAGGAAGACGATGACTGCTCCAACGCCTCCGATGGCTCCGTCTACTATCATGTCGCGCAGTGCTCCTTCGGGCATCAGCCGGCTTATGGTGTCGCCGAGCCATCCGAAAGCGGCATCTATCCAGTCCATTGGGTACTGTCCGAGCGAGAAAGTAACCTGAAACATGGCGTAGAGTATGAGTATGAAGATTGGAAATCCCAAGTATTTATGCGTTATCACTGCATCCAGCATGTGTGTTATCTGGTATGTATCCTTCTTCTTTCCCGTTTCATATTTTGCCTCTTGCAGTGCTCCGTGAATAAATCCGTACTTCGCATCCATCATTGCCGTCTCCGAGTCATCGTTTGTTTCCTCCTTTATCTTGTCGGCTTCGGCGTTGCGCACTGCTATGATTTTGTCGGCATTGGGCAGTGTCTTGATAAACTTTTCGCTGTCCTTGTCCTGTTCCATCATCTTTATGGCAAGGTATCGTGTAGAGTATCTGTGTCGTATCTGCGTATCCTTTATTATTTCGTCCTGCACGCGACCGATGCTTTCCTCCAGCTGTTTGCCGTGATTGATGTGTATGTGTCTGAAGTCGGGCGTATCGCCTTCGTTTGTCTCCACCATTCTTATGACCGTCTTAAACAGTTCCTCTATGCCTCGTCCCGACGTGAAGACTGTAGGCACCATAGGCACGCCGAACAGTTCGCTCAGCTTCTTGTGGTCTATGTTGTCGCCCCGTTGCTCGGTCTCGTCATACATGTTGAGTGCGCAGACCACGCGTATGTGCATGTCGATGAGCTGCGTCGTGAGATACAGGTTGCGTTCGAGGTTGCTCGTGTCGATGACGTTGATGATGACGTCTGGAGTCTGTTCTATAATCTGCTTGCGCACATAGAGTTCTTCGGGGCTGTAAGCCGAGAGCGAGTAGGTGCCCGGCAGGTCGACGAGGTTGAAGCGGTAGCCGAAATATTCGGCATGTCCCACCTTAGCGTCTACGGTAACTCCCGAGTAGTTGCCCACGCGCTCGTGAGCCCCCGATGCAAAGTTGAAGAGCGAAGTCTTGCCACAGTTGGGATTGCCCACCAGAGCCACGTTTATCGTGCGGAAGCGCTTGTCGTCGTCATTGTCGTTGCCGAGATTGCCGTACGGCTCGTCTGCCGGCAGCGACGGCTGTGTGTTGCCGTCAGCCGAAGCACCGGTGCCGTCGTTTTTTCGTGCAGTCTCGTCGGTAAACACCTCTATCATGTCTGCCTCTTCATGGCGCAGCGACACCTCGTAGCCCATGATGCGGTATTTCACGGGGTCCTGCAGCGGAGCATTCTGCAATACCTCCACCTTCTGTCCCTTGATAAATCCCATTTCCACGATGCGCTTGCGAAAGCCACCGTGCCCAAGCACTTTCACTATGATGCCGTGTTCTCCAGTTGACAATGCTGACAGTTTCATCTTATAGAATATTTGTTTAGTTTGCAAAAGTACGCAAAAACGCGGTAATATGCTATTTCCGCGCGAAAAATACCTACAAGTAGGTATGTCGGCGACGTGTTCACAGCATCGGCAGTCATCATAGTTTGCTATGCCGACGCTCGAAAAAATCTCCACGCCGCCGACTGTTTTCAGCATCGGCTGATAACCATCCGCAGAAAAATACATAATCAATTTTCGCCCGTTTACAGTCGCGAGAATGCCCGCGAAAGTCGTTCCGAAATATTTTTCGGCAAATACGCGAGTATTTTTGCTTGTTGTCTAAGTCGTTGACTGTTAGCACTTTGACTCTTAAATGCGGATTACAGGATTTTTACAAGCATCTTGTAATCCTCTTACAGATACTCCGTCACATCCTTACAAGCACTCTGTAACGATATGACTGCTTAGCTGTAACCGCGCGAAAACATGCAGTTTTCAGCCTCAAACATGCCCTTTGACATTTTTAACACGCATATTTGACGATAATATTAACAGGTTTTCACACTTTCAGCACCTGTTCCGCATCTATTTGGAGAGTTTTTCCCTGTCAAAATTTTTCATACTTTTTCGTCCCTCAGCAAAACCGCGCACACTTTGGCACACTTTTTGTAGTGAAGTTTTTTCTTTCGCCCCGCTTTTGGCTTTTTGCTTCCATTCTGACGGTTTCTTACAGTTTTTTAATACCTTTTCTGCTTGTATATGCGCAAATTTATCTACATTTGCACACTGAAAATAAATGAAACAAAAATAAATCATATATGAAACAGTTTATGTGGAAATACATGTTTGTCGTAGGCTTCATGGCTTTTATGCTCTTGCCTGTGTCTGCCCAGCAGAAGACCGACAGTGCTGCGCAGTGGGGTAACGACACGTTAGTGGCTGATAATGAAGTTGTTGCGGCAGACAGTGATAGTGTTTTGTCATCACAGCTGACCGACGTAGCCGACGACAGTATGGCTGCCGATGAGGAAGATGCAGGTGTATATCAGACGCTGAAAACAAAGTTCATCGAGGGCAATGCCGGCTTTATGTCGCTGGTGGCACTCGCGCTTGTTCTCGGACTGGCTTTCTGCATAGAGCGAATAATATACCTGACACTATCGCAGGTAGACACTCAGAAGTTGATGGCAGACATCGACCGTCTCGTGGAGGCTGGCGACATAGAGGGCGCCAAGACCTTGTGCCGCAATACGCGCGGACCGGTGGCATCGGTGTGCTATCAGGGACTGCTGCGCATGGGCGAGCCGACGGAAGACGTGGAGCGCTCGATAGCCAGCTATGGCTCAGTGATGGTTGCCAACATGGAGAAGGGATGCTCGTGGATAACGCTGTTCATCGCTATGGCGCCGTCGCTCGGATTTCTCGGAACGGTCATCGGCATGGTCATGGCTTTCGACCAGATACAGAGTGCAGGCGACATAAGCCCGACAATCGTGGCTGCCGGAATGAAGGTGGCGCTGATAACAACCATATTCGGTATTATCGTGGCACTGATACTGCAACTCTTCTACAACTACATTCTGACTAAGATAGAGCGTCTGACGGTGGAAATGGAAGATGCAGCCATAACACTGATGGACACAATAGTTAAACATCGCGCGAAACATGAACATAAATAAATACTACAATAGGCGACCATCGAGAATGCGACGGATAAAAGACAGGAGCGCAAGCACTACTGTCTTCCGCATCATGCTGGCGCTCATCGTGCTGGTGTTTGTGCTGTTCTACACTGTGGGCTACAGGCATACTGACAACGACATACCTCAGTTTAACGCTCCGCTGCTGACAGGCGTGCTCGTGGCTGTTGCCATTCTGTTTGTTTGCGGAACGCTGGCAATGATGCTGTGGTCGGCACTGCGCAGCCACCGCAAGGGCATGCCTTTCTGGAAACAGAAGGAAAACGGTGTGCCGAAAGGAATGATAACGCTCGTAACGTTTTGTGCCGTATTTGTGCTTATGCAGCTGACATTCGGCTTCGGCAGCAGTCGCGAAATACAGATAAACAACCAGCCATACGCTAATGTGATGTGGCTGAAAGCAGCAAACATGTTCATCGTAACGGCTGCGGTAATGCTGGCTGTCGCCATTGGAGCAGTAGTGGCAGACTGGTATATGGGCAGAAAGAACAGGGGCAGCGTCCCGTCAGCCGAAAACTACGGCTCTGCCGACACGGAAAAATATAGCACCGAGAAAGAAAAAGAATAAGAAATGTTCCTGAAAGACAGACTTCGCAAGGTTCCAGAACTCAACACTACGTCGACGGCAGACATATCGTTCATGCTGCTGATACTGTTCCTCGTAACCACATCGATGGACATCGACAAGGGATTGTCGCGGCAGTTGCCACCCACGACACCGCCCGAAGAGATGATGAAGGAGCGCGAGGTGGAACGCGAAAACATAGTGAACATTGAGGTAGAAGCCAACGGAAAAATTATCGTCGACGACAAGAAAACAAGCCTGAAGCAACTGAAAAGCCTGCTGAAAGCATTTATCGAAAAGAAGAAAACAACGCATGTCATCAGAATAACGTCGCACGACGATGCGAGCTACGAAACGTATTTCAAGTTGCAGAACACCATCATGTCTGTCTATCAAGCCCTGCGCAACGACTATCTGAAGAAGCACTACGGCACGACGGTTGCCACCTGCACCGAAGAACAGTTGCAGGCAGTGCGCAGCATATATCCGCAGCGCATCTCGGAAACATACGACGACGAGAAAGGAGGCGCGGAATGATAATAAAAAGACGCAGGCGCAGAACGGTGCCTGGACTGAACACAGCATCGCTGCCAGACCTCATATTCACGGTGTTGTTTTTCTTTATGATAGTAACTCACATGAGAAATGTTACTCCGAAAGTGAAATACACCGTGCCGAAAGGCAACAACCTGACACAGATAGCCAAGAAATCGGCAGTAGTTTATGTATATATAGGCAGGCAGAACGCCGCATCGGGCAGCGCCGGAAACAATGCCGACAACTACAGTATACAGGTGAACGACAGGATTGTAAATATAGATGAACTGAAAGACTGCATCGTTGCCGAGCGAAACAAGCTCGCTCCCGAAGACGTGCCAGATATGGTTGTGTCGCTCAGAGCCGACAAAGACTGCCCGATGAGCATAGTGAGCAAAGTGAAAATGTCGCTGCGTCAGGCTAACGCACTGCGCATAAACTACAATGCAACGAACTCCAACGAGGGATTGTAGATTATAATTTAAAACAATAAATGCCATAATATAAGCAGAAAACAATCCTGAAAATACAAAAAATCGGACAGTTTGTTATATTTTTACTGATAATAGTTGCATATTTAAATTATTATAGCTACATTTGCAACAAATAATAAAGTAATAATATAAAACATTATGTCACAACACCAGTTAGATGCTTTAGACAAGAAAATACTTCGTCTTATATCAGAAGATGCACGCGTACCGTTCCTCGAAGTAGCACGCGAATGTAATGTCAGTGGTGCAGCAATACACCAGCGTATACAGAAGTTAGTAAATATGGGAGTACTCATCGGCTCGCAGTTCATTATAAATCCTGAAATGATAGGATATGAAACAAGTGCCTTCATAGGCTTGTCGCTGAAGAATCCGGAAGACTACGACAAGGTGGTGGAAGGCATAAAGAATATTGACGAGGTAACGGAATGCCACTTTACTACGGGCGGCTACGACTTGTTTATCAAGGTTTATGCGTTCAACAATCATCATCTGATGAACATAATTCACGACAAACTGCAGCCGCTTGGACTGGCTCGCAGCGAAACAATCATCTCTTTCCACAACTCGGTGAACCGTTCGCTGCCTATCGTAGACATTCCGAAGGAATACCAAAACAAGTAAGCCGACAGTCAGACACATTATTATATATACAAGAACAATGCTCCTCAGCACATTTTCCAGTGCTGGGGAGCATTGTTGCAATATGTGTTCGGGCATGCATGGCTATGCCTGCGTGCTGCCGTTTATCTCACATAGTCGACGAAATCGTAGCAGAAATCGTGCTTCTCGTCCTTCGCGTGGCTTTCCCTTTCCACCTCTTTCCAGTCGCTGTAGTCGGGAAAGAACGTGTCGGCATCGGCAGGCGTGTCGTCAATCTCCGTCAGACAGAGCCTGTCGGCAAAGGCAATGGCTTGCTCATAGATGCTTCCGCCACCTATTATATATACGTCCTCGTCTTTACGGCAGTTGGCAAATGCTTCCTCGAGCGAGCCGTAGCACTCGCATCCGGGCAGGCTGGCAACGCTGCGGCTGATGACAATGTTTCTGCGGTTAGGCAGTGCTCCTTTAGGCAGCGACTCGAAAGTGCGGCGTCCCATGATGATGGTATGACCTGTAGTAAGCGACTTAAAGCGTTTCAAGTCGTTCGGAAGCCAGTACAAGAGCCTGTTCTTGTAACCTATGGCCCTGTTCTTTGCGACAGCAGCAATGATGTTTATCATGTTTGTTGTATATGTTTTTTAATTTGTTGTCATAAGTTCCTATACCGACACCGTTGCCGCGATGTGCGGATAGGGGTCGTAGCCTTCAAGCTGGAAGTCTTCGTACTTGAAGCTGAAAAGGTCTTTCACGTCAGGATTTATAACCATCTTTGGCAATTTGCGAGGTGTTCTCGTCAGCTGAAGACGTGCCTGCTCGAAGTGGTTTTTATATAGGTGAGTATCGCCGGTGGTGTGTATGAAGTCGCCGGCTTTCAGTCCTGTGGTCTGCGCCATCATCATCAGGAGCAGTGCGTAGGATGCAATGTTGAACGGAACTCCCAAGAATGTGTCGGCAGAACGCTGGTAGAGTTGCAGCGATAGTCTGCCGTCGGCAACGTAAAACTGGAACATTGTGTGGCATGGAGGCAGTGCCATCTTCTCAACTTCAGCCACGTTCCATGCGCTGACAATCATTCGCCGAGAGTCGGGAGAGTTCTTTATAAGGTTCAGAACATTCTGTATCTGGTCTATCGTGCCACCTTGATAGTCTGGCCATGAGCGCCATTGGTGTCCGTAGACAGGACCCAGTTCTCCGTTTTCGTCAGCCCATTCGTTCCATATACGCACTCCGTGTTCCTGCAAATAGCGTACGTTTGTGTCGCCGTTGAGAAACCACAGCAGTTCGTAGATTATCGATTTCAGGTGCAACTTCTTTGTCGTGAGCAGCGGAAAGCCGTCTTCGAGATTGAAGCGCATCTGGTGTCCGAAGATGCTTTTCGTGCCGGTGCCGGTACGGTCGGTCTTTTCCACGCCTTCGGTCATTATCCTGTTTAGTAAATCTAAGTATTGTTTCATGTTTATATTTTATTGTTTTCGTTCGTCATAGAGTCATTCTCACCCTCCATTCGTTAGGGTATAGGTTGTTCGACCTGTTGCCAATGTTCTTCACAAATCCCAGTGGCAGACCTTTATAGCATACCACTACGTATCCGCGAGGCACGTCGCCATGAAGTTCGATGGACTCCTTTCGCAGATATTTTATGGCGTCTTCGTATTCCAGATCTACGCATGGGAACGCATCTTTCTTGAGTATCGTCGACAAGGCGAGCGCCTGATGCGGTATGAAGTCGCGCCCTTTTGTCTGTCCGATGGTAATTCCTGCATGAACGATGCGCAGGTTTTTCCGTGCAGTTTTATATATCTGTTCCCACATTTTAGGGAAAGCGACAATGTCGCCGTCAGTCTCTATCGTAGTGAAATCATCGGCACGACGTATGTATCTAGACAGGTCAACGGTACCATTCTTGCCATTGTTCCTGTTCTTTCCCTTTATGTTTCTGTTGGCTTTGCTATATATTGTAGTGTCGTCCTTTTTCCTTATGACCGCCATGAACAACCCTTCGCCTTCAGTCTTGCCTGGAATGAAGCGGTAGACAGGCATGTTGAAATCTTTGAGCAGGCTGCCGCTGATGTTCCACGAAGGCTCTGTCGGTATGTCGATAACCTCGCCTCCGAGCTCGTCTGCTATCCATCTGATGTTCTCCTCGTTCTCTCTGGTGTTGAACGTGCATGTGGAATAAATCATCGTTCCTCCGTCGCGAAGACATTTCCAAGCCTCACTCACAATCTCGCGCTGCAATGCCTGACATTTCGCAACGCTCTGCGGGCTCCATTCTTCTATGGCTTGACGGTCTTTACGGAACATCCCTTCGCCTGAACATGGTACGTCGCACAGTATGAAATCGAACATTATGCCAGACCGCGAAAAGTCTTTGGGGTAGTTGTTGGTAACTATCGTATTCGGGAAACCCTGCTTCTGTATGTTTTCCGACAGTATGTTGGCACGCCTTCCGATAGGTTCGTTGGCTATCAGAAGGCTGTCTTGCGGCATCATTGTCCTCAGTATTGTCGATTTCCCACCAGGTGCGGCACACATGTCGAGTATTGCCAGTGGCGCCAAGTCTGTCTTTTCGATGTCATCGTCAGCAGTTCTTTTGCCGAGCAATGTGCCTACTACGTGGCTGAGAAACATAGAAGATGCTTCCTGAACATAGTATGCTCCGGCATGAAGCAGTGGGTCGAGGGTAAACAGTGGCCGCTCATTCAGGTAGAAACCATCGTTGCACCATGCCACAGGCTTGCCTACAGTGTCTGTGTCAAACGGTATGTCGCTTGTCTTAGCACGGTTTAGTCGTATGCTGACGGTAGCTTTTTCTGCCAAAGCATCACACAATCGACGACTATTTTCGTCGCCGATAATATCTTTCATCTGCAATATAAAGTCGTTTGGCAGTTGCATTTACAGTATAGTATGTTGGTCTCTGACACGTTGCAGTGTATACCGTGCATAGACGATTCTTATATTGTGAAGCAGAAAGTTGTGCCTGTTTTGTCAGTCATCTTTCTCTATTATCAGTCCAATGTCTGACACTCCGCGCAATATATCCCTTCTCATATTGTGTCTGATGTTTATGTGCAGAGAGTCATCTTTGTTGAGAGTCAGTTTCCTGAAAGGTATTATTTGCAGCCACAGGCTTTGTCCGTGTCCCAGTTTTCGTCCGTTTCTGTCAGCCAGCTGACAGTCTACCGTGTCGGTCAGTTGTCTTCCCGACGGCATCACGGTTTGCTCTACAATCAGATTTAGCGACATGAACGGATACTTGTCGTTAGTGCGTATGCCTATCATCTCGTTGTAGTTTCCAGCGGATTTTATGTGTGCTACGTCGTAGACTGTTGTAGTTGTCTTGTCCCAGCCGTCTATTTCCACGCTCTGGTATGACGTGTAGACCACATTGTCTTGGCATGCCATGAGTGGAAAGGCAACAACTGCGACGGAAAGAAGTCCGGCAGCGGCAACATATTTCATCATGTTATTCCGCATGAAGTTATCCGTTTTTATCCTCTTTGTTGTTCTTTGCCTGAGCCTGTTTGCGGCGTTGCTGCTGGTTGCGGTTGTTTTTCTTCTTCTTTTTCTTGCTCTTGTCAAATCGCGTTATGCTTTCTCCTTCGAGCAAGTCCTTGCTGCGGTTGTCGTTGTCGGCAAGTGTGTCGCTCAGCGATGCAGGTTTTTCGCCTCTCTTATTCATCTCTATAATTTTTATAGCCCTGCTTGCCGGTATAGTCTCAAGGTTTGCCGCAATGCGTTTGTCGGTAGAGTATGTAACAAGTCCGGCAAGTATGTCAGCCTTGAAGTGATAGTAGTCTGCGTCTTGAGTCTGCAACACCACTTCGCGGCTCGGCATTTTTTTGCCAGCCTCAATGTAGTCGTCAACCTCGTAGTTGAGGCAGCATTTCAGTTTGGCGCACATTCCTGCCAGTTTCTGTGGGTTGAGTGATATGTCCTGATAGCGTGCAGCGTTGGTGCCGACCGAAACAAAGTTCTTCATCCACGTTGCGCAGCAGAGTTCGCGTCCGCATGGTCCTGTGCCTCCGATTCTGCCTGCCTCCTGTCGCGCGCCTATCTGTTTCATTTCTATTCTTACGTGGAATGTTGCTGCCAAGTCCTTTATGAGTTGTCGGAAGTCAACTCGTTCGTCGGCAATATAGTAGAATATGGCTTTTGTTCCGTCGCCCTGATATTCCACGTCGCCTATTTTCATGTCGAGTCCCAGTCCCTTTGCTATCTCTCGACTGCGTATCATTGTTTCGTGTTCGCGTGCCTTAGCCTCGTGATATTTGTCCATGTCGGTCGGCTTAGCCAGTCGGTAAATCTTCCTGATGTCGTCTTCCGACTTCAGGTTTGCCTTTTTTATCTGCAATTTCACCAGCTGTCCTGTCAGCGTAACCACTCCTATGTCGTGTCCTGGATTAGCCTCCACAGCCACGATGTCGCCCTTGTGCAGTTCCAGTCCAGCCACGTTGTGATAGTATCCCTTACGTGTATTCTTGAATTGCACTTCCACCAGGTCGGTAGACGTGTCGTTTCCGGGAACGTCGGCAAGGTAGTCGTATGTGTTGAGTTGCTTGTTTTGCCTTCCTATTCCCTTGTGGCACAGTCCGCGTCCGCAGCCGTGCACTATCTTGAAGTTCATATCTTTGTAGTCCATCGGATATTTATTTTTTCAGTATCAACATTATAATTTTCAGTGCCATGTCGAAGAAAACAATCTTGGCGTTGGCATTTTGTCCTATATCTCTGTAGCATCGTGACAGCAGTTCTTGTATTTCGATGACGTTTTTCTCGTTGATGAACGGTGAGAAACGCTTTGTAAAGTTTTCCTCTTCCAGTGTCATGTACGACAGTTCCGGTATGTGAAAGTTGTACATAAAGCTCTCTCTTGTCATTCGTTGGAAGTACAGTAGCAGTCTTTTCTGCTGTTCTCGTCCCATCGATGCTATTCCGTCGCTCCACTGGCGCAGGTCGGCTATTCTGCGTTCGTATGCTTTTCTCATCAGCGTTATGAACAGGTTAAGGAATTCCTTGTTCTCGCTGTCGGCATCAAGTTCGGCTATTGCCTTTGCCCAGCTTCCGTTGCTTATGCGTGCAATCCTGTGTGCCGTTTCCTGATCCAGTCCGCGTCGCTCTTGCAGTGCAGCCTCTATTGTCGGCGTGTCGATGCGCGGTATGTCGATGCGCTGTGTTCGGCTCCTTATTGTTTCGAGCAGTTTTTCCGGCTCTTCCGAAGCCATGATGAAAACAGTCTGCTGTGGCGGTTCTTCCAGAACCTTCAGAAGTTTGTTTGCGCTGGTGCCGTTCATGCGTTCGGGCAGCCATATTATAGACACCTTGTAGCCTCCCTGACTCGATTTCAGAGCAAGTTTCTTCGACAGTTCGTCGCTTTCTGCTCCTGTGATGATGGCTTGTTGGTTTTCTGCCTTCATCATTTCCATCCATTCGTTTATAGTGAAGTATGGTCCCGACTCCAGCATCTGTCGCCATTCTTTGGCATAGTCGTTGCTCACGGGCTGTCTTTCCGAGGGCCATCCTTTCGGCTTAATCGTGGGATAAGTGAACAGCAAGTCGGGGTGTTCCATCTTGCGTAGCATTGCCATTTGTCGTGCGGCATGTTCCGACTGCGGATTTTCCTCTGCTTCATGTCCGCCGAGAATATATGTCGCCAGCGACATGGCAAGTGCCATTTTGCCGAAGCCTTGACCTCCGCAGAGCAGCAATGCGTTTGGTATGCGTCCGTCGTCTACGAGCGAGCGCAAGCGATTGATGGCTTTTTCCTGTCCTATTACTTCGTCAAATCCCATTGCGATTATTTTTTGAAACATGGCACTGCCGTCAGTGCATATATACTATTTCAACCTGCAAAGATACTAAAAACTTTTTATATCGTTGCCGATTATCGAAAAAAACACATTATTATTTCATAATAGTCGTGGCGATATGTGTTTGCGGGCGGTGCTTTGGTGCATGAAAAAACCGTTTGCCGGTAGCGTTGCTGATTGCTCGTGTGCGTTGCAGCGCGTGTGGCAAACGGTGTGTATGTTGCCTGGTGGGTTTAGAAGTCGATGTCGAAGAATTCCTCGTCTTCCTCCAGTTCCTGTTTCTTTGGCTTTGGTGGATTCTTCAGTTTGCCGTCCTTGTCGAACATTCCGTATGTTGTTCGCAGCACGATGAATTCCGTCCGTCGGTTCAGCTGGTTAGCCGTTTCCTGCTTGTCCTTGTCGAGTTTCTTTATGAAATCTTCTGTCAGCACGTCGTTTTCCTTAAGCCAGTTGTATTTCTCGGTCAGTTTTTTCCTTATGGTCTTTGGCTTTTCCTTGCCATATCCGCGTGGGGTCAGTCGGTCTTTGCTTATTCCTTTGGCTATCAGGTAGTTCACTACCGTTTCTGCGCGTCGCTGCGACAGTCGCTTGTTGTACTGTGCCGAGCCTTTGTAGTCGCAGTGTGCGCTCAGTTCTATGGTAACGTTAGGGTTTTCGTTCAGCAGTTTCACGAGTTCGTCGAGTGCTGCTGCCGATTCCGGTCGCAGTGTAGCCTTGTCGAAATCGTAGAAGATGTTGTCTATCATCACAGGCACCGTTATGCTCGGCAGTGGGAATTGCAGCACGTATTCCTGCGATTCCTCCACTTCGCCTACGCGCAGTTCCTGCTTGTGGTTCAGGTATCCTTTGCATGAGGCGAGGAAAATGTAGTCTACGTTTGGCTTTATCACCTGTTCAAATGAGCCGTCGCCCTTGACGCTGAGCTTCACGTTTGTGCCGTCGTTGCCTATCATGTAGACCTGTGCCGCCGGCAGTTCGTAGCCTTCCTGTTCGTAAACCCATCCCTTGACCGACTGTACTATCTCCGGATTTTCAAACGAATATATGTGGTCCCATCCGCGTCCGTCGCCTCGATTCGACGAGAAGAAGCCTCGATTGAACGGTCCTTCAAAGGTCATTCCGAAGTCGTCGCCCTGCGAGTTGAGTGGAAATCCAGGATGTTCCAGCTGATATTTGCCGTTTGTTCCTACTGTTGCTATGAATATGTCGAGTCCTCCGAGTCCCTGATGTCCGTCGCTCGAGAAGTAGAGGTCGCCGTTAGGTCTGAATGTTGGGAAGCATTCGTTGCCCGAAGTGTTTATCGGTGCTCCCAGATTTTCCACTCCTCCGTATCCGTTAGGCACTATTCTCACTCGCCAGATGTCGAGTCCGCCCATTCCGCCTGGCATGTCCGACGTGAAGTATAGCCAGTGTCCGTCTGGCGATACTGCCGGATGTGCGAAGCTGGATAGTGTGTCGCGCGAGAGGGGCACTTCCACAGGCTTGCTCCATGCTGCGTCGCTGCGGTTCGACTTCACTATCTGTGCGTAGCGAGGGTAGGAGGGATCGGTCTTGCATTGTGTCAGAAACATCTCGCGCTGGTCAACAGAGAAGCAGCAGGCGCCCTCGTCGAAGTCGCTGTTCAGTCCCGATTCTATCTGCTGTGGCTTGCTCCATTTGCCCTTGTCGTCTTTCTGCGAGAAGAATATGTCGCCTGCCTTTGCGCCCGTTATGCCCGAAACCTCGTCGCCCTGAGCCTCGTTGCGTGTCGACGTGAAGTAGAGTTGGTCGTGCTGGTCGCCGAAGAGCATGGGCGAATAGTCGGCGCGTCGCGAGTTGAAGATGTCCATTTTCTTCACTGTGTAGCGCGAGCCGTCCTTCTTCCATTTGGCTGCCTGCTGTGCCGACTTCAGTCCTTCGCGTGCCAATGTGTTTTTGGGCATCGAGTCGAGCACCATCTTAAACTCCTTTTCCGCCTCCTTATAGTTGCCGTTTCTCATCAGCTGACGGGCAAAGTCGAGGTGTGTCAGCGTGCTGTCCTGCTCGTAGCGTATGACGTTTCGGTAAGCCGCGATGGCTTTCTGCGTAGAGTTTATGCGGTCGTAGCAGTAAGCCAGCTTGCCCGAAATCTGCCCGCGCTTCTGGCGCTCCTTAGGCGGTGTCTTAGAGTAGGCTTGCTTAAACTGTGTGGCAGCGTCGTAGTATTCGCCGATAGCGAGATATTTCTCTGCCTTCTTCAGGTTTTTCTCTGCGCCGCAGGACACGAGCAGCAGGCTGAGAATGGCGATGGCTGAGCACGCCAGTGATATATTTCTGTAGCGGTAAGTCATTGCATTGTGTATTTTTAATACAAAACGCGAAACTCTCCGTTTTATTGTGTTTCGACGCCGCATATCGTTTTCGCCGTTGTTTTCCATTGCCAGCCGACGGAAAAGTTATAATCAATTTTGGCTCGTTTACTGTCGCGAGAATGCCCGCGAAAGTCGTTTTTGAAATCAAAGGGGCAAAATACGCGAGTATTTCGCGTGTAAGCGTAACGGTCTGATAGTCAGTGTGATAGTGCGAAATATGGTCGGTTTGTGCGCTAAATGCAAGTGTTAAAATTGTCAAAGAGTATGTTTGAGATTGTCAAACACACTGTTTGAGGAGGTCAGACACGGTGTTTAAGGGTGTCAAACTATATGTTCTGCAAGCCAAAACAGTAGAAACAGACGTGTCAAAGATGCTCTTTGACAATTTTAACACTTATGTTTGATCTCGAATTTTGCATATTTTTACAGTCTGAAAGGTTTGTTTGCATCTCTTTTGCGAGTTTTTCCCTGTCAAAATTTTTCATATTTTTTCGTCCCGAAAGAAAATCCGGATGAGTTTGGCACACTTTTTGCTGTGAGAAAAAATCCACCTGTAAAATAACGTATCTTTAGTCGGAAAAACGTAAACAAGTTTTGGCTTTTGCCCACATTTTATATATTCCCACTGCCCGACACAATAAATTTATCAATTTATATTCACTCTCTTATTCATATTTTTCGTACTTTTGCAGGCGAAAAACATAAAAATAAGCAAACGTATGACTTCTTCTGTCCATATTCTCGGAGTATTGCTGACAGTGGCACTGCTGCTGGCTGTCAGTTGGCTTTCGGGACGCAATGTCAGGGATGCCCGCAGTTTCATGACTGGAGGCACGTCTGGCACGTGGATGGTCGGGGGCGCACTGCTCGGCACAATGGCAGGCGGACAGTCCACCATAGGCACCGCACAGCTGGCGTTCTGCTACGGGCTGTCGGCATGGTGGTTTACGCTCGGTGCAGCCATAGGATGCCTGTTGCTGGGCTACGCCTATGCCGGACCGCTGCGACGGAGCGGATGTACGACGCTGCTCGAGATAGTTCGCAGCGAATATGGACGCCGAGCCGAAACCGTAGGGTCGGTGCTCTGCATGGTCGGCATCTTCATCAGCATCGTCTCGCAGGTGCTCTCGTCGGGCGCCATGATAAGCAGTTTCTTCAGCATACCCATGCTGTGGGCATCCATATCAGGCGCAGTGCTGATACTGCTGCTCGTCTTCTTCGGAGGCATACGCAGTGCCGGAGTGAGCGGATTGGTGAAACTGATACTCCTATATTTCAGCTCGCTGGCAGCCGGAGCCATCGTCTGGCACATTGGCGGAGGCATAGACGGACTGCGCAGCGGTGTGGAAACAATATATCAGTCGGACACGCTGAGCCGTATAGGCAGCCTGCCCGACATCGAGAGCATACACCATCGCTACGGCAGCCTGGTGGCTCGAGGCGTCATGAAAGACTTGGGCGGATGCCTGTCGCTGGTGCTTGGCGTAGTGTCTACGCAGACCTATGCACAGTGTATATGGTCGGCATCTACAACACGACACGCCCGTCGCGGTGCGCTGATATGCGCCTTCAGCCTCCCGCTCATAGGAGCAGCCTGCACACTCGTAGGCATATACATGCGCGGACATTATATTACTGCCGACGAATGGGCAGCCATGCAGCAGGCAGGCGAGACACTGCCCGACGGAATAGGCATAATAGAAAACTCGGCTCAGGCTTTCCCAGCCTTCATACTGGGACATCTGCCCTCGTGGCTGGGCGGCATCATGCTCGGAACACTGCTCATCAACATTCTGGGCTGTGGCAGCGGACTGTCGCTCGGAGCAGCAACGATACTCGTGCGCGACGTCTACGGAAACCTGACGCGCAAGGCTTCGCAGTGGTCGCAACTGGCAGAGACACGGCTCTCGATAGTCATCATACTCGTTGTGGCTGTCGTCTGTGCCATGATGTGGAACAATTCCTTCATCAACGATCTTGGCTTCCTGTCGCTCGGATTGCGTGCCGTGTCGATACTTTTCCCACTCAGCCTTGCACTGTGGATGCCCAAACGCTTTGCAGCAAGCCGCATACTGACAGCCATGCCGGTAGGAGTAGCAGCCATGCTGACAGCCAAGACTCTGTCAATGCCAGGCGATGCAGTCTACTATGGACTCGCTGTAGAACTGTCGTACATACTCATCCCTACAGGAAAGAAAGCCGCCAAACAATGACAGCACCAACGTATAAAGAAGAAAAAACAGCGCGGCAACCATTAAAATAGCAATAAAAACTAAATTTTATGCTTTTATTTTGCATATTCGGCTATAATGGTTATCTTTGCAACAAAATATAAAATTTAATATTAAAGAAAACATAATGACAAACAAGGAACTAATGTTGAATGCTAACCCAGTAGTAGCATTCTTGCAGAAACCGGCTTCAGAATTTACAAAAGCCGACATTATCAAGTATGTCACAGAGAATGACATAAAGATGGTTAACTTCATGTACCCAGGCGGCGACGGCAAGTTGAAGACACTAAACTTCGTCATCACAAACCTCGACTATCTTGAAACAATCCTCACTTGCGGTGAGCGCGTAGACGGCTCAAGCCTCTTCTCGTTCATACAGGCAGGCAGCTCAGACCTCTATGTACTGCCGCGCTTCTCTACGGCATTCGTCGATCCATTCGCCGAAATACCGACAATATGCATGCTTTGCTCATATTTCGACAAAGACGGAAACCCACTTGAGTCTTCACCGGAACACACACTGTGGAAGGCTTGCGAGGCTTTCCGCAAGGTAACAGGCATGGAATTCCATGCAATGGGCGAGCTGGAATACTACGTTATACAGGAAGACGAAAAGATGTTCCCTGCCGTTGACCAGCGCGGATACCATGAGTCGGCTCCTTACGCAAAGGCTAACGAGTTCCGTCAGCAGTGCATGCAGTACATTGCGCAGGCTGGTGGACAGATAAAATACGGACACTCGGAAGTAGGAAACTTCTGCCAGAACGGACTCAACTACGAGCAAAACGAAATAGAATTCCTGCCAGTGAAGGCTGAACTCGCTGCCGACCAGCTGACCATCGCCAAGTGGATTATACGCAATCTCGGCTATCAGTATGGCTACGACATAACTTTCGCACCGAAAATCACTACAGGCAAGGCAGGCTCAGGTCTGCACATTCACATGAGAATGATGAAAGACGGCAAGAACCAGATGCTCGACAACGGCGTACTGAGCAAGGACGCACGCCGCATGATAGCAGGCATGATGGAACTGGCACCAAGCATTACGGCTTTCGGAAACAAGAATCCGATGAGCTACTTCCGCCTCGTGCCGCATCAGGAAGCACCTACCAACGTATGCTGGGGCGACCGCAACCGCTCAGTTCTCGTTCGCGTGCCGTTAGGATGGGCTGCCGACGTAGACATGAGCCAGAAGGCTAACCCGCTCGAAGCGCGTTCTGGATACGACACATCAAGCAAGCAGACTGTGGAAATGCGCTCGCCGGACGGCTCGGCTGACGTTTACCAGCTTATCGCAGGTCTCTGCGTGGCTTGCCGTCATGGCTTCGAGATGGAGAATGCGCTCGAACTCGCAGAAAAGACATACGTCAACGTGAACATCCACGCTGCTGAAAATGCAGACAAACTGGCACAGCTCGCATGCCTGCCAGACAGTTGCGAGGCTTCAGCCGACTGCCTCGACAAGCAGCGCAAGGTGTTCGAGGAGCACGGAGTGTTCTCTCCGGCAATGATAGACGGTATCATCAAGCAGCTCCGCTCATTCGGAGACAAGACTCTGCGTGCTGATATCGAAAACAAGCCAGAGGAAATTCAGAAGCTCGTCGACAAGTACTTCCACTGCGGATAGTATCTGAAATCAATGGGATAGTATGACTCCTTAACGGGACAATACATCTCCTTGATAAGAAAATACAACTCCTTGACTTTGACAATACAGCTCAATCCAGTTTCGCTGCGTAGATTTCTGCGCGTGAAACTGGATTGCTTTATATATATAATATAAGGTATAGCATGTTTTTCGGTGCTTATTCTTTGGCGTTTTGCATGAAAAAAGGTATCTTTGCGGTAGTATTTCAAATGCAGATAAATAAACAAAACAAAATGGAAAACCAATATATCAAGCAGTTTCCAGACCTTATGAAGGGAAAGAAGGTCATGTATGTTCACGGTTTTGGCTCCAGTGGACAGTCTGGCACGGTAGGCAGGATGCGAGAGGTGATGCCCAATGCCACTGTCATAGCTCCCGATTTGCCTGTCCGTCCGCAAGAGGCTCTCGCCCTGCTGCGCGATGTTTGCGAGCGTGAAAAGCCTGACCTGATACTCGGAACGTCGATGGGTGGCATGTATGCCGAGATGCTTTATGGCTACGACCGCATACTGATAAACCCTGCTTTCGAGATAGGCGACACGATGGTGAGCCACAATATGGTAGGCAAGCAGACGTTCCAGAACCCGCGAGCCGACGGTGTGCAGGAGTTCATGGTTACTAAGGCGCTCGTCAAGGAGTATAAGGAGATGACGCTGCAGAACTTTTCCGGCGTTACGGAAGACGAGAGCCTGCATCGCGTAACGGGACTTTTCGGCGATGAGGATACGCTGGTAGACACGCGCGACATGTTCTGCCGACACTACAAGCATGCCATCAGTTTCCATGGCGAGCACCGCATGAGCGACAAGAGTTTCATGCATTCCGTTCTGCCCGTCATACGCTGGTACGACGACCGACAGCAAAGGCGCGAGCGACCTATAATATATGTCAGTATCGATGCCTTGCGCGACAGGTATGGCAAGCCGCTGAGCAGCAGTCAGAAGACATTCCGCAGGCTTGCCGAGAGCTATGCCCTGTACGTCGTGGCACCTGCCGAGACTAATTCGGCAGACAGCATGCCGCGGGTTGTGGAGTGGGCTACAGAGTATATTGGCGTGCTGGCTTACGACAGGGTGGTGTTCGCTGAAGATGTCGGACTGCTGTATGGCGACTATCTCGTGGCGCCGTCGAGCCTGCAGGGGGCCGACCGTTTCATGGGAACGCACATTGATTTCGGCAGCGATACGTTCAAGACGTGGGAGGAGACAAGCGAGTTTTTCGAGCGTCTGGGCGGTCAGTAATGCCGTCGTCGGCTGTTGCCTGGCAGGTTACACATTATATTATATATAGAAAAAGTGTTCAAAGCTGCGTACTTTGAACACTTTTTTATTTTACTATCCTTATGTGCTTATCGTCAGAATTATTCTGTCGGGAGTGCTCGGAAACCTGTTCCGAGAATTTCAGAACTGTCCATTATGTTTACGAAAGCATTTGGGTCGATGTTGTGGAGTGCCGACTTCAGCTTTACCATGCCTGCGCGGTCGAGCGTAACGTAAATCATCTTGCGCTCGCTGCCGTTGTAAAGTCCGGTACCCGTGAGGCATGTTCCGCCGCGCTTCACGTCGTTGATGATGTAGTCGCGCACCTCGTCGAGCTTGTCGGTAACGATGAACATGGTCTTGTAGGTCTTCATTCCGTCGACAACAAGGTCGATAACCTTACCTTCGATGAAGATGACAATTACCGAGTAGATAGGCAGTCGGATGTCGCCGAAGGCAATGAACGTTGTCAGCGTGATGATGCTGTCGACTATCATTACGAGTGTTCCGAGCGAAATCTTGGTATATTTGTGGAGTATCATCGATATGATGTCCGAGCCGCCGCTTGTTGCTCCTGAGCGGAAAATCATACCTATGGCAATACCGTAGATGATACCTGCCACTACCGTGTTGAGGAAGTAGTCAGGCTGGAACCATCCTCCGTTGTGCGGTATCGGCACCATCGACAGGTCGTGGTTGGCAGCCGTAGCTATGGCGCCGTCGTGTATGACCGGATTGTAGCCCCATACGCTTTCGAGGATGTATGTAAATGCGAAAATCAGTGCTGTCGAGATGATGGTCTTGATGCCGAATTTCGGTCCAAGAATCCACGTTCCCACGAGCAGCAGAGGTATGTCCATGCAGATGGCATAGAGTGAGATTTTCCAGGGCCATACCGTGTTCAGCACGTTGCTGAGTCCGTATGTTCCGCCCGGAGCCATGAGGTAAGGGTTCACGAACATCACGTCGCCAATGGCGAAGAGTGCGCTACCGACGATGAGCAGGATGTAAGCAATGATTTCCTGCTGCATTTTCTTTTTACTGTTCATATTGTCTTCGTTGTTTTATTGTTTATTCTATGTTTTTCAGAAAACGCCTGCAAAGGTACAATTATGTGAGGAAACTACAAAATTTATTTTGGAATTTCGAGCGTGAGGGTTCTTTGTTCAAGTCCTGAAGTGGTTTGCCTGCGTAAGAAAAGATATAATCAATTATTGCCCGTTTACTGTCGCGAGAATGCCCGCGAAAGTCGTTTTTGAAATCGAAGGGGCAAAAAACGCCCGTATTTCGCATGTCTTTATAATTGTCTGACAGTCAGTTTGTTATGTTGAAATATAGCGTTTGTGCGCACGAATTGTATATGTTAAAAATGTCAAAGAGTATGTTTGACATTGTCAAACACACTGTTTGAGGATGTCAGACATAGTGTTTGAGGGTATCAGACACTATGCTCAGCAGTGCAAAAAAGGCGAAATAGTAGGCTCAAACATACTCTTTGACATTTTTAACACTTATCGCCGACTCGAAAATTAACATATCTTTGCGCTTTCGGAGGCTATTCCGCATCTATTTTGCAACTTTTTCTCTGTCAAAAATTTTCATCATTATTCGGCTCTGAAGAAAAACTTGATGAGTTTGGCACGGTTTTTGTAGGGCGGAGAAAAATGTTAACCTAAAGCGACAGTTTTTCGGTTTATCGGTCCGACAGATATCGCTACAGACATCGCGGTAGCGTTTTGTGATTTTTTGGAAAAATGTTCGGAAAAATGTGTAAGTGCCTTTTCTTCCGAAGTGCGTACCTTTGCCGACGGAAAATAACAATGACAAACAAAGCAAAAACCAACAGTATTATGGCAAAAGTATTGATAGCTTATTATTCGCGTCGTGGCGAAAACTACGTCAACGGCAGCATTCGCAATCTGAAACTCGGCAATACGGAGGTTGTGGCAGCAAAGATAAAGGCGCTGCTTCCCGATGCCGACATGTTCCGCATAGACACCGTGCGCCAGTACAGCGAGTCGTACATGACCTGCATAGAGGAAGCCAAGCAGGAACTTCGCGAGCAGGCTCGTCCCGAAATGAAGGAAACGATAGACAGCATCGACCAGTATGACACTATCATTCTGGGCTACCCAAACTGGTGGGGCACGATGCCGATGGTGTGCTACACGTTTCTCGAGTCGTTCGACTTCAGCGGCAAGACCATCATTCCCTTCTGCACCAACGAAGGCAGCGGTATGGGCTCGTCGGAGAGATTTATCAAGAAACTCTGCCCGTCGGCAACGATACTGAGCGGAGTAGCCATTCACGGCGCAGAGGCAGAGCATGCCGACCGCGAGGCAGAGGTAATAGCCAGAATGGCAAAGTAAAATTGTGTAAAATAAATAATGTATATATGGAAGGATTTATAGTAGACCCCCGCAAGACCACTCCCGAAGAGTTTGAACAGGGAATGCGCGACGTGAAACTGCTGTTCGGCATCAATCACACGATGCCCTACACCGAAGAGTACGACAATCTGGTAAAGGAACTGTTTGCAGGCAACATCGGCGAAGGCAGCCGCGTCATGCCTCCGCTCAATCTGGTGTGTGCCAATCAGGTGAAGATAGGCAGGAATGTATTGATAATGGGCGGCTGCCTGATGATGTCGCGAGGCGGAATAACCATCGACGACGATGCCATGATAGCCGCCAACGCGCAACTCATTTCCAACAACCACGACCTGCACGACCACGCTTTGCTCGTGTGCAAGCCAGTGCACATCTGCCGTAATGCATGGATAGGAGCAGGAGCAACCATCCTGCCGGGCGTTACCGTAGGCGAGAATGCCGTCGTTGCAGCCGGAGCAGTGGTAACAAAGGACGTGGAAGCCAATACCATTGTAGGCGGAAACCCAGCCAAGTTTATCAAGAGTATATAATATATAGACAGTAAGCATGCTTATCGACGAAAAAATGGCACAGGTGGACAGTTTTTCTAAAAAAATGCTTATATTTGCAAGTGATATGAGCAAAAAACTGAAGAACAAGTACAAGGCTTTCTGCCGATGGCAGAGAATGCCGCACCATGTTGCGCCGATCTCGGAAACCGAGACAGAGTGTCCGACATGCCATACATGCTATGTGGGTAACTTTTGTCCGCGATGCGGACAGTCGGCAAAGGTCAGCCGGTTCTCTATAAAGTCTGCACTGCTCAACTTCATCGACGTGTGGGGCATGGGCAATCGTGGCATGTACCACTCTCTGCGCGACCTCGTGCTGCGACCGGGATATATGATTCGTGACTATCTCGACGGCATGCGAATGGCGTATTTCCCACCGTTCAAGATGCTTTTCATACTCACCACGTTCTCGCTGATAGTCAATTACGGATTCAACATCAAGATGACAACCTACGACGAGCACAGGCAGGAGGCACTGATATACGAAGATAAACCGGCAGACAACGGCAAGGAGAAGAATAACATAGGAAACAAGACATTCAGACTGATAAACAATTTCCAGCAGAACTATCCCAACATGGCATCGCTGCTGACGGTGGTGCTGATGTCAGTATTCCTCTTTCCGTTCTTCCGACGCATGAAGACACGCACAGACCTGCGCTATACGGAGTTTCTGGTGGCAATGATATATTCCGCCAACATGATGACACTCTACGAGATAGTCATAATGTTCTTCTGCCTGCCGTCGTCGCTCTACATACTGGTCCCGCACGGAATGATTCTTCTGCCGCTGAAGCAGTTGAGCGGATTTTCGTGGATGAAGACGATATTCAGAACTGTCATCGGTACGTTAATAATGATGGTATCAATAATAATAGTAATAACGATAGCGCTGCTTGTGCTGGAATTTCCTGACATAGTAGAGCAGGCTAATTAGGAAATCACGCAGCCGGGCTACGAAATAATAAAAAGCAAAAAACATACTTAATTATAAGGTATAAACATAAAACTGTCTGCACGACAGGCAGTCAACAAAATATCAAGACATTATGAAAGCAATTCTCATCAATGGCAGTCCGCATGCCAAAGGCTGTACTTACACGGCGCTGCGGACAGTGGCGGACGAACTCGAAAAGGCAGGCGTGGAAGCCGAGATAATACACGTAGGACACAAAGACATACGCGGATGTATAGCCTGTGGCAAGTGCGCAGAGCTCGGACGATGCGTGTTCGACGACGATATGGTAAACGAAGTAGCCAGAAAGTTTGAGGTTGCCGATGCCATGATAGTAGGCTCGCCCGTCTACTATGCAGGTGCCAGCGGAACATTGACTGCTTTCCTCAATCGCCTGTTCTACTCAACGCCGTTCCCGAAACGCATGAAAGTGGGAGCAGCAGTAGCATCGGCACGACGGGCAGGAACAACTGTTACGCTCGACCAGCTGAACCGATATTTCCAGATATGCGAAATGCCGGTGGCGTCAAGCAGGTATTGGAATGAGGTACATGGCAATACAGCCGAACAAGTAGTACAGGATGAAGAAGGAATGCAGGTTATGCGCGTTCTTGGTCGCAATGTTGCTTTTCTCGTACGTGCCATACGTGCAGAACGCGAACGCAACGGATTGCCGGAACAGGAGCCAGTGCGCATCGGAACAAACTTTATCAGATAGCCTGATGAACGAAAAGGAACATGTTTTGCAGGTGTACAAGTTGATGTACAAGGCAATGGTTGAGAAAGATACAGCCATGCTCAACCGTCTGCACAGCGACGACTTTGTCCTCATTCACATGACAGGCATGCGGCAGTCGAAGGCTGAATATATCAACTCCATAAGCAACGGAACGCTAAACCGTTGGCAACATAGAAGTTGGCAATACGAAGATTGTGGCAGACTATATCAGCGACATTACCGGTGCCGATCAGTTTGAAATAGTGGCAGAAAAGAACTATGACATGCCGTATATGGAACTCATCGAGGTTGCCAAGAAGGAACAGCAGGATGGTGAGCTGCCTGCCTACAAGGGAAGCATCGACGTGTCTGCATACGACACGATATTCATAGGAGGACCAATATGGTGGGGAACGTTTCCGCAGGTGATGTTCACCTTCTTCCGCGACAACGATATGAATGGCAAGAAGCTGATACCTTTCAGTACGCATGAGGGCAGCGGACTCGGCTCGATAGTCGACGACGTAAAGGAGGCTTACCCCGATGCGACAGTCGCAGGCGAATTCTCTATCTATGGGCACGATGTGCGCTCAGGCAGAGACAAGGTAGAGAAATGGCTGAAAAAGCTGGGCTATTGATAACTGGCATGTGTGTGGATTTCACGTATAATGTAAACAAATAAACTTAGAAAGATAACAGAAATGTTTTTCAATTACGACAAAAACAGGGAAGTTGTAGCCCTGCTCGGAGCAGGAAGCATGGGACTTTCAATAGTAGAACGCATAGCTTCAAACCGCATAGTGTTGCTCGGCGACATTAGCGAGAAAGCACTTGCTGCGGCTAAGGAGAAACTGGAATACAGTGGATACGCCGTTGAGACAATGCAGGTGGACGCAAGCGACAAGGCGAGCATATATGCTTTTGCAAGAAAGGCAGCCGAACTCGGACCAGTAATGTACTTTATCAACACCGCCGGAGCTTCTCCGCACCAGACAAATCCGCAGCATATCATCGACTTAGACCTTGTCGGCTCGGCTCACGCACTCGATGCTTTCGGCAACGTGATGGCACGCGGTGGTGCCGGAATACTTATCAGCAGCATGACTGGCTATATGCTTCCAGAGCCGTTGACAAAGGAAGTGGAGCAGGCGCTGACAGTTACTGACAGTGATGAACTCAGCAAATTGCTATGTCTGCAAGCCGATTTTATCGTCAACTCAGGCGTGGCTTACGTCATGTCGAAGCGTGCTAACCAACTTCGTGTACGCAAAGCAGCGATGGAGTGGGGCAAGCGTGGTGCACGCATAAACACCATTTCGCCTGGAATTATTGTAACGCCTTTGGCTTACGACGAGTTCAACGCAGCCGGCGAGGCTTATCAGAAGATGATTGAAGCGTCGGCAATGCAGCGTGTAGGCAACCCTGCCGAGATTGCCGCTGCTGCCACATTCTTGCTCTCCGACCAAGCATCGTTCATCACAGGAACTGACCTGCTCGTCGACGGCGGCATGATAGCAGCCATCAAAACAGACAACTACAACATGCAGCTCAGCTGACAGAGCATAGTGTTAACAGTAAACTTGTCTTTAAAAGATAACAAAAGCGTGTTACAATTATCGGCAGCACGCTTTTCATTTTTCGTTATCATTGCTATATTACTTGGCAGTTTTCAGTTTATGTACCTTTATTCCCTGAAGTCGGTGGGCGTTGCGCCGAGATTGTTCTGCACGTATCGGCTGAAGTGCGACAGCGATGAGAAGCCAAACCTGTCGCTTATGTCGGTGAAACTGAGGCTCTTGTCGCGCAGCAGACGGCTTATTTCGAGCGACGTGTAGCGCGTAATCCAGTAGTTGGCAGGCAGTCCGCTGACTTTCTTCGACACTTCAGAGAGGTATTTCGACGTTACGCAGAGCTTGTCGGCATAGTATCCTATGTTGCGGTTTCGTTCATATTCGCCTTGTTCGAGCATGTTGAGAAACTGCTCCATCAGCTGGTAATACTGCGTAGTTATCTTGTCTTCGCCGTAGAATTCGGCATGGAAGTCGAAGAAGTCGATAATCATCATCTGTACGGCATTCATCAGTGCGTCGCGATAGAAGTGGTGCTGTGGCTGCGAGAGGCGGCTGTGTATCAGTTCAAAGTTGCGCTTGCAGGTCTGCTGCATGTTTGGTGTCAGTTGCATCACGGGGTTGTTGAACAGTGCGAGGTGCCCTCTCATGCCGTAGTTGCTCTGCGGTGTGCTGATGGCTATAAACTCCTGGCTGACGTAGATGACGTCTACGGTGAAGTCGCTGCTTTGGCTTATGTTCTCTATGAGGTCGTTGCGTCCTGAAATGATGAGGCAGTTGCCTTTCTCAAATGTATGTTTCCTGCCGTTGTGCTCAAACGTGCAGCTGCCGCTGTGGCAGTAGGCGTGGCATAAATACGACGCAAACTTGTCGTCTTTCACGTTCTCGAGCGTGTTGTCTACAATGATGTTTTGTATTGCTTCCATACCTGCAAAGTTATGAGTAAGCATAGACAATACAAAATATAGCACGCATTTTTTTGCAGTTTTTAAGTGTTTTGTCGGCTCATCGTGCCGTGTAGGCAGCAAAAAACAAAAAGAGCAAACTTCAGCCGTTTGCTCTTTTTGTGTATGGTGCAGTATGCTTTCTACTTGTTTTTCTCTACGAGTATGCGGGCATCCACTGCTATCACGTCGTTCTCGTCGGCGAGAAGTGGGTTGATGTCCATTTCCTTTATCTCGGTAGCATAGCGCAGCAGGGTTGAGAGACGCACGATGATGTCGGCATATTTCTGCTCGTTGAGTCCCTTTTGTCCGCGTGTACCCTTGATAATCTTATATCCGCGCAGCGAGCGAATCATGTTGAATGCCTCGTCGTAGGTCAGTGGTGCGAGTCCGCTCGACACGTCTTTCAGCACTTCTACGAATATACCGCCGAGTCCGCACAGCACGATGTGTCCGAAGCGTGGTTCATATTTGGCTCCGATGAACAGTTCCGTACCCTTTATCATCTTCTGTACCATTACTGCCGTAGCATCCTTTATGGTCATCATGCGGTCGAATTCCTTAGCCAGCTGCTCGTCGCTCATGATGTTGAGCGTTACGCCTCCGACATCAGACTTGTGTACCGGACCGACAACTTTGGCAACGACCGGATAGCCGCACTTCGATGCGAAGGCTACCACTTCGTCCTTGCTTGCGCTGACAAACTCAGGAACGGTTGGTATGCCGGCGCTATCCAGCAGTTCGTTGACGAGTTTCGGAGCGATGTATCCGTCTTCCTTTATGCCGTCGATAATCTGTCGTATGCGTGGTATGTCTACGCCGTCTTTCATTATTTCCTGCTCTGCCGGTGCCGGAGTGTTCATGACGTGTGTCAGTGCGGTTGCCAGTGTAACCTCGTCGGAGAAGTTTACGTGTCCTTTGCTGAGGAATTCCTGCACTTCCGGTCCTGCCGTGTTGACGCTCGGAAGGATAGGGAAGATAGGCTTCTTGCATTCCAGCATCTTCTGGTGCAGCACGTCGTAAGCCTCGTAGAGCTGTACCAGACCTGGTGTACCGAAGATAACCATGATGGCATCGATGTTGTCGAACTTCTTTTCGCAGTAGTCGATTGCTATTCCGAGATGCTCCGGTGTTCCGGTGGCGAGAATGTCTATCGGGTTGGCTGTCGATGAGCCTGGGAAGAGTTGCTCCTTCAGTTCGTCGGCAAGTGGTCCGCTGATTGGCGGAACGTTCATTCCTCCCTTCGACAGTGCGTCAGTCAGCATGACGCCAGGACCGCCTGCGTGAGTAACGATGGCGCAGTTCTTGCCTGTGAAGCGTGGCAACGTGAAGATACATCCGACGGTTGTCAGCTCTTCGCGCGAGTAGCAGCGCACGATGCCTGCCTTGCGGAACAGTGCCTCTACGGCTGAGTCGCTCGATGCTATGGCTCCTGTGTGGCTCGATGCGGCGCGGCTTCCGGCTGACGAGCTGCCTGCCTTGATGGCTGCTATGCGGCATCCCTTGCGGATGAGCGATGTGGCGTGCAGCAGCAGTTTGTCTGGGTCGGAGATGTTTTCGATGTAGAGCAACTTGACGTGTGAGTCTTTTTCTGGGTCGAAGTTGTTGTCCATGTATTCGAGAACGGTCTCGATGCCTATCTGCTTGCCGTTGCCGATAGACCATACCGAGTTGAACGGCAGACCTTTGGTTACGGCACTTTCGAGGATGAACACCGCCGTAGCGCCAGAGCCTGATATGAAGTCGACGCCATTAGGGTTGAGGTTTGGTATTGGCTTTGTGAACACAGAGTGGTGCCAGCGTGTCAGCAGACCGATGCAGTTAGGTCCGATGAGCGAGCATCCGTATTCCTTGCAGGTGTCGAGAATCTGCTGCTCGAAGACAGCACCCTCGTGTGTCTCCTCGCCGAAGCCGGCAGAAAGGATGATGAAGGCGAGCACCTGCTTCTCTTTTGCAAGGTATTCTACATACTCGGGGCAGTATTTTGCTGCCACAACGAGTATGGCGAGGTCTGTCGGTGGTATTTCCTTTGCATCGTGGAACGCCTTGATGCCCTGCACCTCGTCTTCCTTAGGGTTGACAATGCGCAGCGTTCCTTTGTAGCCGCCGCTCAGAAGGTTGCGTACAACGGCGCCACCGGGTTTATGACAATTATTAGAACCGCCGATAACGACGATACTCTCGGGTTGTAAAAGCTGTTTGTTAATCATAGTTATGTTATTAATTTAATTTCATTTATGCTGCAAATTTACGCAAAAAAACCATACAAAACCAATAATGGCATAAAAAATTTATAAAATAGGTGTTTTCTTTTTCCGTTTGCGGCTCTGCTGACTGTCATGCCGTGATGCAGTCGCCGACAGGCAACAGGCTGTTCTTTTTTCTTGCTTCTGCCGTAGCGTAAGTGTTTCTGAAAGCCGTTTCTGAATGTTATTCGGCAAGCGTGCGCGCATTCCGAAGCCTGCGTAATTCGCTGACAGCCAGGTGTATAAGCCTTGTAGACGGATTACAGGATTTTTACAGGCATCTTGTAATCCGTTTACAAGCACTCTGTAAAACCATTACAGGTATCTTGTTACGGTCTTACAGATACTCCGTCACACAATTACAAGCCGTCTGTAACGGTATGCGCCCATCCGCAGGCAAATGCCGGCAAGATGAAAATAGGGCACGCGCAACACCCATATAATAATATGTATGTGCAAGCGCGTAGTTTAAAAAGTATTAATTCTATGCTCCGACTCTTTGCCGTTTCAGAAAAAAATTCTAATTTTGCAACGACAAAAAGCAATAGGATGAAAAGCAAATCAATGGCTGACAAAATTGTTTTTCGTAAGTTTATAAATATTAAGGAACGCGACGAGTTCGTTTTTTAATATCAGGTTTAGGGTGTAGAAGCAGGCTCCACGACAGCCGTAAGCTACCGGACCACATCCTAAGCCATACCCCATGTATTCCCATATAGTAACGGTTTGACCGGCGCATGGCAAAGTTCTGGAAACAAGAACAATAGATAACATCATTAAAATAATTCTTTAAAACTAAAAAGTATTAAGACAATGGAAATTCCTTTCGCAGAGGCGTGGAAAATCAAAATGGTTGAACCACTCCGCAAAAGCACACGCGAAGAACGTGAACAATGGTTGAAAGAAGCTCACTACAACGTATTCATGTTGAAGGCAGAGCAGGTTTACATCGACTGTCTGACCGACTCAGGTACCGGCGCCATGTCTGACCGTCAGTGGTCTGCAATGATGCTCGGCGACGAGAGCTATGCAGGTGCTACATCTTTCTACAAGTTTGAGGAAGTAGTGCAGCGCATCTTCGGCTTCAAGTATGTCATCCCTACCCACCAGGGACGTGCAGCAGAGAACGTACTCTTCTCTTACCTCGTTAAGGAAGGCATGGTTGTTCCTGGAAACGCACACTTCGACACAACAAAGGGACACATCGAGTATCGCAAGGCTAAGGCTATCGACGTAACAATCGACGAGGCTAAGGACACACAGCTCGAGATACCTTTCAAGGGTAACGTATCGCTCGAAAAACTCGAGAAGGTGCTCGTAGAGAACAAGGGCAACGTTCCGTTCATGGTTCTCACAGTAACCAACAACACAGTAGGCGGACAGCCTGTTTCAATGAAGAACATCCGCGAGACCTGCGAACTCTGCCACAAGTACGGAGTGCCTGTAGTTATGGACTCAGCACGTTTCGCTGAAAACTCTTACTTCATCAAGACTCGCGAAGAAGGCTACGCAAACAAGACTATAAAGGAAATCGCTAAGGAAATGTACAGTTATGTTGACGCCATGACAATGTCTGCAAAGAAAGACGGACTCGTAAACATGGGCGGCTTCATCGCTACAAACAAAAAGGATTGGTACGAAGGCGCTAAGCAGTTCTGTATTCCTTTTGAAGGCTTCCTCACATACGGTGGTCTGAACGGCCGCGACCTCAACGCACTGGCTGTAGGTCTCGACGAGAACACGGAATTCGACATGCTTGAAACTCGTATCCACCAGGTACAGTACCTCGCAAAGAAACTCGACGAGTACGGAATACCTTACCAGCGTCCTGTAGGAGGTCATGCACTCTTCATCGACGCCGACAAGGTGCTCTGCAACGTACCTAAGGAAGAGTTCCCTGCACAGACTCTGACATGCGAACTCTACCTCGAGGCAGGCATTCGTGGCTGCGAAATCGGCTACATACTCGCCGACCGCGACCCTGTAACACGCGAAAATCGCTTCGGAGGTCTCGACCTGCTCCGTCTGTGCATCGCTCGTCGCGTTTACACAGACAACCACATGGACGTTATCGCAGCAGCGCTGAAGAACGTTTACGACCGTCGTAACGAAATCACACGCGGTGTTGCCATCGAGTGGGAAGCACCTCTGATGCGCCACTTCACAGTACAGCTGAAGCGTCTCGGATAATATTCGCTATTAGAAACAAAAACGTCGGAACAGTCATTGCTCCGACGTTTTTGTTATATATATGCCTGCGGCTCACACCGTTGTCTTCCTTATGCGCACACTGTAGTAGGTAATCACGGCAAGCATAGTTGCTACCAGGCACCACATGACTATGACGTAAGCAAACGAATTGCTGACAATCATCTGCACGATGTCTACAAACAGCAGCGCAATGATGATGCAGATAATGCGCAACATCCTGATAGCCATAGCGACATGCGCAGGTTTCGTTACCTTCACGGGCAGATTCATGAAGCGCGGACGGTAAGCCGAAAAAAGCAAAAGGGCAGTAGTCAGCGTGCCGATGATGCCGAGAAACCACAGCGTGTGCTTGCTCCCAAAGCCGTCGGCATTGCCCGTCATGTCGAAATGTGTTGGTATCTGGTCGGGCAAACCCTTGAAGTAGTAAGCGATGAGAACCCACATGACGACGATAATTACAGCTGCCACACACTCGAAGATGGTGCCTTCCGTAGTGCGGTAGACACGCACGTTGGTCATGTTTTTGTTGACTTTTATATCAAAAACCTTGTACAGTATGTTCAAAAAAACGTTCATAGCTGTTCCTCCTGCGGGTCTTTTTCGTTGTCGTTGGTCTTCTTTTTCTTCGGCAGACGTCCGCTTTTGCGCAGTGCCTCGTTGATAATCCACTGCAGCTGCCCATTGGTCGACCTGAACTCGTCAGCTGCCCACGCCTCAATGGCTGACATCGTGTCTTGATCAATGCGCAATATGAAACTCTTGGTCTTTTTCATCTGCGGTAATTTCTGCTGTAAAACGATTGATAATTAACAATATTAATGGTTCAGAGTACCCGTGTTAACAACCGGCTGGGCATTGTCGTCGCCGCATAGAACAACGAGCAAATTGCTCACCATTGCTGCCTTCTTGTCGTCGTCGAGCTCAACAATTTCTTCCTCCGACAGCTTGTCGAGAGCCATTTTTACCATGCTTACGGCGCCTTCCACTATCTTCTCGCGTGCAGTGATAATAGCCGCAGCCTGCTGACGACGCAGCATGACGGCAGCAATCTCTGGTGCGTAAGCCAGATAGTTGATGCGTGCCTCAACAATTTCTATACCTGCCATCATCAGACGTTCCTGCAATTTAGCCTCCAGTTCGCGGTTAATCTCGTCGCCACCGCTGCGAAGCGTAATCTCGTCAGACTTCATTTCAGTGTTGTCGTAGGCGTACTGGCTTGCCACTTGGCGAAGGGCAGAGTCGCCCTGAATCTTTACGAAGTTCTCGAATGCAGACATCAGTCCAACCGTACCTGTACCGATGCTCACTTCTTCCTTACCAGCTGAGTTGGTCTTGGCAATGGTCTGCGAGTCGATTTCAAATATAGCTTTGTATGTGTCCTTAAGTTTCCAGACGATAACCATGCCAATCATGACCGGATTGCCTGTCTTGTCGTTCACCTTTATAGGTGCAGCGTCGAGGTTACGGGCACGCTGTGTCAGCTTCTTTGCAGACAGGAAAGGGTTAACCCACGAGTATCCTGTGCGTCTGAACGTACCTTTATAGTTGCCGAAGAATGTCATTACGCACACTTCGCCTGGTTCCAAAACAATGAAACCACACCAAATGAATAGCGTAGCTACCAAGCCTATAATGCCGTAGATATACCACATGTTCCCTAAAATAATGCTCATAACGATTGTGGCGATGCTTGCCAGTGTGAGTAGCAGGTTGACTGTCAGTACAAGGAAGCCGTTGATGGTCATCCCCTTGAATGAAAATTCTTTTGTTTCCATACCTAATTGGGTTTTAGTTAAGTTGTGTTTTGTTATTATAGTGATATTATTTTGATATCGCAAAATTATAGTTTTCGGATGATATATAATAATTTTAGCAGTCAATATTATGGTTTGTTAACGAGTGTAGAGGCATTATTAACACATTAATACATAAAAGTCGCTCCTTCCATGTGTTGTGTTTCCATGAAAGGAGCGACCTGTATGCTTACTCCGCCGACTATGTAGCAGCCTCGCGTATATAGGCGAATAGCCTCGCGTTTGTATGCAGATTATCTTGCGTATATAGGCGAATAGTCTTGCGTATATATGCAGATTGACTCGTGTTTATTCCAAAATTTGCTTTGCGTGGTCCTTAACTTTTATCTCTTTCGGTCCGATAATTCGTTCCACGATGCCTGCCTCAGAAATCACGAATGTAGTCCTGAACACACCCATGTATGTCCGTCCATACATTTTCTTCTCTCCCCAGACACCAAAAGCCTCAACCAGCTTGTGGTCAGTATCGGCAATCAGTGGGAACGGCAGCGAGTGTTTCTCTATAAACTTCTGGTGTTTGTTCTCGTCGTCTACACTCACTCCAACCACAGCATAGCCCATGTCGAGAAACCGCTCGTAGTTGTCGCGCAGGTTGCAAGCCTCGTTGGTGCATCCTGGAGTCATGTCTTTCGGATAGAAATACAGGACTAATTTCTTTCCGGCAAAGTCGCTCAGCTTGAGTTCGTTGCCATTTTGGTCGCGCCCTAACAGTTCGGGGCATTTATCTCCGATGTTCATAATTTTGAAATTTAGATTACTTTTTATGTTTTATACTTATACTATTCTATTTGCAAAAGTACGTATTTATGGTTGAATATGCAAATATATCAGGTCAAGTATTACTGCACGGATAGTGAAAGTATGGCAAATTAGTGTTGCATAGCTTTCATATTATTAATAAAAATGCTAACTTTGCAGCCGTCTGAGGCTGTTTTTGTCTCAGAAAAATATATCGTAAGAACAGCATTATGAATAACAACACTCATTTCAGACACACCAAGAGAAGCCTGCTATCAGCATTGTTGTGCTGCCTGTGCATGCTTGCCAGTGCTCAGCAACCACTGAAAAACAAGATAGATTCCATCATACAGACAAAGAAAGAAAAGGCAGACAGTCTCTACAGACACGTAGACAGCCTGGCTAAGGAGCATCGTGTGATAGAACGCATAGACAGCGTTATCGACAAGAAACACGCTAAGGACAATTTCGACCCCAAGTATATCGTACGCTCGAAAGCACGTTGGACTCTGAAAGCACGCCTGAACGTGTCGGGCGCACACCTCTCTACGAGCAGTGTGGATGATGGTATCAAGACGACAACCGACATGGATGCTGACCTCAAGACTACCATCAGCTTTGCCGTATCATACAGAGGCTTCTCGCTCGGACTGGGTGTTAACCCTGTGAAAATATTTAAAAAGAGCAGCGACATGGAGCTTAATTTCAATTCGTATGGCGCAAAATTAGGCTTCGACATAACTTTTCAGCGTGCCAACAGCTTTAAGGGAACGGCAAAGTCGGGCGACGCGGAGATTAAACTGGCAAAGGGATTTGTACGCCAGACTATGTTTACCGTCAATTCTTACTATGCTTTCAACAACAAGCGGTTCTCCTATGCGGCTGCATTCAGCCAGACTTTCGACCAGAAGAAGTCAGCCGGCAGTTTCCTCGTCGGTATCTCATACATGGCAAGCAAAACTACAACCGAAGGCGACAAGGACTACAACATATCGCCGATGCGACTTTACATGGGACACTTGGGCGTTGGTGTGGGCTATGGATACAACTTTGTCATCAAGGACAAGTGGCTCATCCATGTCTCAACGCTGCCTACTCTTGTCGTCATCAACCGCGACAACGTAACAATAGACGGCAACAAGGAGAAAATGCCATACTATTTCCCATCGATAATAAACACCGGACACATTGCTGCAATACGCTATTTCAAGAACTATTTTGCAGGCATAACAGCCGTGATAAACACGTCGTCGATAGGTCGCAGCGACCATTTGCAGTTCGTACACACCAAGTGGAGAACTCGACTGGTATTTGGCATACGACTCTAATCCGCACCCTTTTGTCTGCATCAACACTACAGCAACACTGCATTTATGAACAAAAACATACTCCGACTTGCCGTTCCGTCTATAGTGAGCAATATAACCGTGCCGCTGCTCGGACTCGTCGACCTTGCCATCGTTGGGCATATCGGCGATGCGCGCATGATTGGCGCAATAGCAGTGGGCAGCATGCTTTTCAATCTTGTTTACTGGGTGTTCGGTTTTTTGCGCATGGGAACGAGCGGACTGACGGCTCAGGCTTATGGCGCAGGCAACAACAGTGAGTTGGAACTGCTGTTGCGCAGAACCGTGTTGATTGGTTTTGGCGTGGCTGGAGCCATGCTTTTGCTTCAGAAACCGCTGCTCTCGCTGGCAATGCTGACAGTGAGTCCGGAGCCCGGCGTAGCAGAACTCGTGCACACATATTATAATATATGTATATGGGGCGCGCCTGCCGTGCTTGTCAGCAATGGCTTGATGGGTTGGTTTATAGGCATGCAGAATACGCGAACGCCTATGTTTGTTGCTATCGTCCAGAACATATCAAACATTCTTCTGAGCCTTTTGCTTGTGTTTTTGTTCGGAATGCAGCTGAAGGGAGTTGCCGCTGGAACGCTCATAGCACAGTATGTGGGACTGGCAGCCACAGTCTTTTTCCTCAGAAAGGAAGCCCGCAAGCATGGTCTGTGCCTGTCGGCGACACAGCGAGACAGTGCTGTTTCAGCAGACAGTACCGGCGAATCGACAGCCAAAGGGTGGGGCACGATGTTCCGAGTAAACCTCGACATATTCCTGCGCACGCTTTGCCTCGTGGGTGTCAATCTCTATTTCCTTTCTATGGGAGCACGCAGTGGGGCAACGGTGCTTGCCGTCAACACTCTGCTTATGGAGTTCTACATCCTGTTTTCGTTCATTCTCGACGGCTTTGCCTTTGCCGGTGAGGCTCTCGGAGGGCGCTACTGGGGTGCCGGAGAGAAGGCTTTGTTTGCCGAAACAGTGAAAAGGCTCTTCGTATGGGGCTTCGGAATGATGCTCTTATTCACTATTTTATATATATTCTGCGGACATCTGATAGTGTCGTTGCTGACGAGCGACATGAGCGTTGTCGATGCTTCGCGTCAGTATATGTCGTGGACGTGGCTCATACCGTTGGCTGGCGTAGCCGCATTTGTGTGGGACGGCATTTATATCGGTATAACGGCAACGCGCGGAATGTTGCTGTCAGCTATTGTTTCGGCAGTTTTTTTCTTTGTCATAGACCATTTTCTGCATCCTTATTACGGCAATCACGCGCTGTGGATGTCGTTTCTTGTCTTTCTTGCCATGCGCGGAATAATGCAGACAATCATCTATTTCTTGCGTTTGGCGCCGAGCAGATAGTGTCCCAAGAAGTCGCTGTGGCGTATGATGCGGCTGATGAGCAGGCAGAAAGCAATGATGACTGCTGAGAGCAGCAGCGTTGCCAGGAGTTCGAGGATGAGCATGTCGTTCTTGAAAGCCCAGCTGCGCAGCGACGGAATATTTGGCAACAGGAAGTAGTGCAGCAGGTAGATGTCGAGTGTATGCCTGCCCGTATAGCGCATGGCGCGTGCTATCTGGTTGTTGCTGTCGAAGAAATTGCGGTAGTAGTAGAATATGGAGAAGACGAGAAAGAGTCCGAGATAGCGCACCAGATACTCGTAGTTGAGCATCACGAGCAGCGATTTCTTGTCAAGATGATAGCGCCATGCTATGATGCTGCATGCCGTAAATCCGAGCAGCAGGATGGTTTTCGTTGCGTCGTGGCTTATTATCTGTTCAAACTTGTGCCAGTATTTCCGGCAGAGTACGCCTGCCACGAAAAATTCAAAATAGTTTGCCACCTTGTCGAAGCACAGCAGCGGGTGTATGCCCAGTGTACGGTCGCCTTGACTGACGCCTATGCCGTATGCCACAGCGCCTGCTATGGCTATGATGACAAGCGCTATGTCTTGTGCGTAGGGCTTGCAGCGGCGTGTCAGCAGGGCAGACGTGAAGTAGAGGAAGAACATATAGAACAGTGCTATCGTAAACCAGTAGCCGCTTGGTCCCTTGTCTATGAACATGCCTATGGGCTTGTTCTGGCAGGCAACGTAGAACAGGTGGAAGAAGAACAGGGTAGGGATAATCTGCACGACGGCTTTCTTGCGCATCACTTTGAGGTATCTCTGCCAGTCGATGTCGACAGACTTGTAGACGATAAATCCGCTGATGAAGAAGAACATCGGCATGCGGAAGTGTACGAACAGCATTCCGAAGATGGTGTGTACGAAGCTGATGTTGTAGCTGTAGTATTCCACGTGGCAGTAGACAACGAGCAGCATCGTCAGTCCCCTGATGGCATCTATGTATCCTATACGTTGTGTCGGCATATCTTTTTTGTAAAGTAATTCGCCTGCAAAGTTACGCTTTTCATTTCTAATTTCAAAGGTTTGCGCGTCTTATTGCGTGCCGTCGGTGCCAATAAAACCCTGTTGTGTTGTGTGGTTTGAAAATGTTTCTTACCTTTGCAGCGGTTTATAATGCAATTTTTTTCATCATGCTTGTACTTTCAGTAATCATAATATACTTCGTCGTTCTGCTCATTGTTGGCAGCATGACAAAGGGAAAAGCCGACAATCAGTCGTTCTATCGCGGCGAGCGTCGTTCGTCGTGGCAGCTCGTGGCATTCGGAATGATAGGCGCATCGGTGTCGGGCGTAACGTTTGTGTCGGTGCCTGGCATGGTCATGCACGCCGACATGACCTACCTGCAGATGTGCATGGGCTTCATACTCGGCTATTTCCTCGTGGCATTCATACTTCTGCCGGTCTACTACAGGCTAAACCTGACGACCATATATTCATATCTCGACACGCGTTTCGGCAGGCGTTCGCGGCTTACTGGAGCGTGGTTCTTCCTCTTGTCGAAGATAGCCTCTACGGCGGTGAAGTTCTATATAGCCTGCTTTATCGTCTACAGCGTCGTGTCGTCGTTTGCTCCGTCGGCTTTCATGTCGCGCTTCGGCTTTGTCGTGGTGGCTGTAGCTATGGTAGTGCTCGTGTGGCTCTATTCGCGGCAGGGCGGCATACGCACGCTCGTGTGGACCGATACGGTGCAGACAACATGCATGCTTGCAGCCCTCGTGCTGATAATCGTCAGCGTCGTCGGCGAGCTCGGAATGTCGTTCGGAGAAGCCATGACGGCAGTGGCGGGCGACAGCCATAGTCGCGTGTTTGTCTTCGACGACTGGATGTCGCGGCAAAACTTCTGGAAACAGTTTGTCAGCGGCGCTTTCGTGGTAGTCGTCATGACGGGGCTCGACCAAGACATGATGCAGAAAAACCTGACGTGCAAGTCGCTGCGCGAGGCTCAGAAAGACATGTGCACCTACGGCTTTGCCTTCCTGCCAGCCAACGCCCTGTTTCTCGTGCTCGGCGTTCTGCTGCTGATGCTGGCACAAAAGCATGGCATAGCCATGCCTGCAAAGGGCGACGAACTGCTGCCTATGTTCGCTGCTACGGGCAGGCTGGGGCAGTTGCCTATGGCACTTTTCCTGCTCGGCATCATAGCGGCATCGTTCTCGTCGGCAGACTCGGCACTGACGGCACTCACGACGTCATACTGCGTAGACGTGAAAGGTAAGACCGACGACGAGCGTCTGCGCCGCCGCACGCATATTGTCATGGCTGTCGTGCTTGTCGTGGCAATGATAATTTTCCATGCCGTCAACTCCACGAGCGTCATCGATGCCATATACATCATGGTCAGCTACACCTATGGACCGCTGCTCGGACTCTTTGCCTACGGGCTGTTCACACGACGCGCCGTCTGCGACCGATGCGTGCCCTGTATAGCCATAGCCTCGCCGCTGCTGTGCTATGCCGTCGACAGCGTGTCGGCAAGCGCTTTCGGCTACAAGTTCGGCTACGAGCTGCTGCTGCTCAACGGCACGCTGACCTTCGTCGGTCTGCTGCTCACATCACGCATCAGCCGCAACTGAAACCTGACCATCGCAGAACAAAAACACTAATCAATTTTCGCCCATTTACCCTCGCGAGAATGCCCGCGAAAGCCGTTTCTGAAATCTGAGGGGCAAAATACGCCCATATTTCGCGTGCATCCGCAATTATCTGACAGTCAGTTTGTTATTGCGAAACACATGCCTTCTGTGCAAGAAATCTATATGTTAAAAATGTCAAAGAGCATGTTTGACAATGTCAAACACACTGTTTGAGGATGCCAAACATAGTGTTTGGGACTCTCAGACACAATGTTTCGCAAGCCAAAATACGCAAATAAGCGCCTCAAACATACTCTTTGACAATTTTAACACTTATCGCCGACCTCAAAATTAACACAATTTTGCACTTTTAGCACCTGTTCCGCATCTATTTTGCAACATTTTCCCTGTCAAAAATTTTCATCATTTTCCGCCCTCAGACAAAATTCCGTTCACTTTGGCACACTTTTTGCTGCAACTTCATCAATAACAAAAAATATCCCCAATATTTTCGTTTATAACAAACAAAATCACTATTCTCCGACACATTTAATGACGTAGACATGTCGGAGACAAAACTATCTGAGCATCAGTGAAGTAACTATATCTTGTCATAGAGTCTCCGGCAATAATATACAAATAAATGTCGGAGATATAGCAGATAAGTCAGCGTGTTGACAAGAACTATAAGGGAATTGCCATACAGAATGTCTGTAAGTATGTGGCAAGGTAGTGTGCGCATTTGCGCAGGACGGCAATAAAAAAGAGAGGATTGACTTTCTGGCATGTAAGCCAGTGTCAGTCCTCTCTTTACGTTTATCTATCGGCAGAGTAGCCTATAGAAAATTATTGGTTGTTCTGCAGGAATCGCTCTGCTTCCATTGCAGCCTTGCATCCCGATGCTGCTGCCACGATAGCCTGACGATAGTCTGGGTCGGCACAGTCGCCTGCTGCAAACACGCCCGGCACGTTTGTTCGTGGGCTGTTGCCTTCGGTCTTGATGTATCCGGTCTCGTCGCGGTCGATATATTCGGCAAAGATATCGGTGTTAGGCTTGTGTCCTATGGCAAGGAAGAAGCCGTCGATAGGCAGGTCGTAGCGTTCCTCATCGGGCTCGCCCTTGCGCTTTACGAGGTGAGCGCCCTCAACGCCGTTCTCGCCGTAGAGTCCTACTGTGTTGTGCTCGAACAGCACTTCGATGTTCTCTTTCTCCTTTACGCGCTGCTGCATAACGTCTGATGCGCGCAGGAAAGGCTTGCGCACGATGAGATATACTTTCTTAGCGAGGCTTGCGAGATAGAGAGCCTCTTCGCAGGCAGTGTCGCCGCCGCCCACAACGGCTACGGTGCGCTTGCGATAGAAGAAGCCGTCGCACGTTGCACAGGCAGAGACACCCTGTCCGTTGTATTTCTTCTCGTCGTCGAGACCCAAGTATTTTGCCGATGCTCCGGTGGCTATGATGACAGTGTCAGCCTCAATTTCCACGTTGCGGTCGGTCGTAACGATGAATGGTCGCTTAGAGAAGTCAACCTTAGTGATTTCTCCGTCGCGTATGTCGGCGCCGAAACGCTCAGCCTGCTGGCGTATGTCCATCATCATCTGGTTGCCGTCTACGCCTTCGGGATAGCCCGGAAAGTTCTCTACTACTGTTGTCTGTGTGAGCTGTCCGCCCATTTGCATGCCGCAATATTCTACAGGATTGAGGTTAGCGCGCGATGCGTATATGGCAGCAGTATAGCCTGCGGGACCGCTGCCGATGATGAGACAGCGTACATGTTCGCGTTCCATATATGTTAGTCTTTTAGAAGTTCGATAATCTGTTTTTCTATTTCTTCAATCTTGGCGGTAGGCTCGAAGCGTGCAACAACCTGTCCCTTCTTGTTGATAAGGAATTTTGTGAAGTTCCACTTGATGTCAGCCTTTTCCTTGTATTCAGGGTCTTCCTTAGCCAGCATCTCGTCGAGCAGGTGAGCGATAGGATGGTCCATGTCCCAGCCTGCAAAGCCTTTCTGCTCTTTCAGGAACTTGAACAGTGGGTCTGCATCGTCGCCGTTGACCTTAACTTTCTTGAATCGTGGGAATTCTGTGCCGTAGTTCAGCTTGCAGAACTCGTGTATAGACTCGTCGGTGCCGGGAGCCTGCTGTCCGAACTGGTTGCAAGGGAAGTCGAGAATTTCAAATCCTTCCTTGTGGTGGCGTTTATACAGTTGCTCAAGTTCCTCATACTGCGGTGTGAAGCCACACTTCGTAGCTGTGTTAACTATGAGCAGAACCTCGTTAGCATACTCTTTCAGCGACACGTCGCCGCCTTTCCTGTCTTTGACAGTAAATTCATAAACAGTCTTCATTGTCTTGTTTTCTTTCTTTTTATGTTTGTTACTTATGTTGTTTGCAAATGCCATCAAGCCTACGGTTGCAGTAAGGCAGACAGCCAGAATAATAATTTTCTTCATATTGTTTTATGTTGGTTTATCTTTTGCAAAGATACAAAAAAACTTTTAAACAGTATATCTGTTTGCAATTATTATGATTTTTGTTTTCCAAAGTCAATCGCCTTGCATAAGTTGCGGCAGACTTTTTTAGGGAAATCCCTATGTAATAATATGAAAATCACGCTTGCCTATATGGTTTTTATTTGTACCTTTGCATCGTGAGATGAAAACATTGTCAGACAGACAATCATGGAACAACAAATAAACAACGAATATTATGATGAAGAAAATTTACAACTTGCTGATGATAGCCGTCGTAGCACTGACGGCATCGACGCTTGCCGGCTGTGATGCCGACGACAATGAGGTTATTGCCTATACGCTGGAAGGAACGTGGAAAGGAGAAATGTATATCACGGAGAAATGGAGTGGGAGAGTGTATAACTCTACATACTCTGTCATAGAGTTCTCTAACGACCCATACCGCTATGCCAAAGGCGAAGGCTACTGGGTGGACTACTACAGCAATGATGCGCCGTGGAAGTACGTGGCAAACCATATTACGTGGGAAGTGAGAAACAGCATAATATATGTGCATTTCTACGAGGAAGGTGCCGACGTGGAAATATTCGACTACTATCTTGAAGATGGCTATTTCGTAGGCACAATGTACGACGGATACAATTATGTTGACTTCAAGTTGTACCACACACATTCTCCACTTTGGAATGACTACGACTATGGCTTCGACTACTGGAGCAACGGAGCAAACTTCGACAGCACTGACGACAAGGCGTTCCACGCACCGATGAAGATAGAAAAGCCGGTTAGAAGACTGATGGCTAAATAGGATAAAACCTGCATAACGAAACATGGGGCATGCTGCTGACAGCGTGCCCCATGTTTCGTTATGACAGTCGTAGTGAAACTATTTAATTCCCCACGATTGAGGATAAACATTGCGTTCAACCTTGTATTCTATGTCGTCGGGCAGATTGCAGAAAAAGTCGATGCCCGTCATAGACTCCAGTCGGTCGATGCTTATTACATATTTTGAAAGTGCATCATTCTTCCTCGACTCGTTGGTGTGCTCAATCCAGAAAGCCATAGCCTTGTAGCCCTCAGTGTTCTTGCACAGCACAGCCATGAAGAAATATTTAGGGACGACGAGACCTTTATTAGAATACATCAATATCTGTTCCTCCTTGTCAATGGTTCCGCCCTTGCATATATACAGCGTGTCGCGGAAGCTGTCCCTGTTCCATCTGCGCACTTGTCCCTCCATATCAGCCCATATACCTGCATTGAAAGCGTTGTACTGTGGCTGCATGTTAGACAGATAGAATGTCTGTTCGTTGACTTCGCGCGAACACATACGGTCTTGCGATGCACAGATGTGCCCCCTGTCGAAGCCGTCGCCTACATGGTCGTAAAGTGTTACGTTGTACATGTCAGGGATGTCAGGGTCTTCCTGAAACGGGTCGCCGTTCCACGAAGTGCTGTACCAGTTGTAACGACTCCAGTTTGACACGTTGTTGCCTTTGTGCATCTCGTAGCAAGTCCAACGCTGGGCACGCTTCTGGCAGTCCCATTCTATTGAGTAGTTTATGCCGTATTGTGCTGTGCTGTGAACGATTATAAGATTGTTGTCGTCACCTTTTACACGTGGAAACTCTAAAAGTCGCAGTTCCTCGCGCGTATTCGGATTGGCATTGGCATTGTTTGACTGCATTGACGATGAGCCGCTGCCACTTGTGCCATTATCATCGTCGCCACAGGCTGCAAGCATGACTGCTGCCACAGCCAACATAGGGATGATGCGCAGTGTGGCTACATGGCGACGAATGATGTCGTTTATAAATTTCATAATAAAGTATGTTTCATTAAATGGTAATAAAAAAAGTGTGCAAGAAGCGCATATGCAACTACGCATCTAAACACACCTTAATTCTTCAGATATAGCGTCAGGCATAGGTATTATGCCTTACCGCTTATATGTTGTTACTTCTTAATCTTACCGTAACGGTTCATGAAGCGGTCAACACGACCTGCTGTATCGACAAGCTTGTTCTTTCCTGTGTAGAAAGGATGTGATGAGCTTGAGATTTCGACTTTAACCACTGGGTAAGTTTCGCCTTCAAATTCTACTGTCTCTGTTGTTTTCGCTGTAGACTTTGTAAGGAACATATCGCCGTTGGACATATCTCTGAATACGACGGGGCGATAGTTTTCTGGATGAATACCTTTTTTCATTTTGTTTTAAATATTGAAGTAATTATAAATTATGTGTTATGTCTATATAACTAACAGGCTGCAAAAGTACAAAGAATTTTGCAGCCTGCCAAATATTTTGTTGTTTTTTTGTTATTATGGTTTTGTACCATATGTCTGTCCGTTAACCTCTGCATACTTGAGGGAGGTCAAGGCGCGCGTTCCATACTGAGCAGCGAGATTGCCAGTGAGCAATATACTATTGCCAATCATATGAGGATTGTCTTTCAGGTTGAGTCCAGTGCGCAATATGCCGCGTGGCAACTGAACGACGATACAATTCTTTGCGTCGGTTTCGTTAGGTGTTGATGCAATCATGAAGTTGAGGTTTGTTGCATTGTCAGCACCGAAGACGGCAGTAGATATATTGTCGCCAGCTACGTAGCCAACGATAAATCCACGAATCCATGCATTTTCAGCATCGCCAATCTGCAAGGCAGTTGTTACATCTATAGGGTTCTCGTAGCTGCCGGCATCTACTTTTTCCGGCTCATTGGTGTCTTTGCCGTTGAGCAGAACAATATAGCCGCCCTGCGCCATCTCAGGCGTGTTGCCCTGATACAGTATGAGCTTGCCAACTACAACAACTTCGTCGCCAACCTTTATCTCTGATGCAGAGGTAAACTTCACGTTGCCTAATGAATAGCCACGGAATATGGTCAGGTTGTTGTTTGTATTGTCTGCATCGGTAATGTCGTATGTGGCATTGCCGTAAGAGCCTGTATCTATTTCCTTGATAGAGGCAATCTTACCCTTTACATATACTTCCTTGTCGAGACCAACACCAGCATAGATGTAGTTCAGTGCAGCTACGACATTGAAAGGATCAGCCTGTGTGCCTGTCCCCTTTGGCGTACCGTCTATTGTTGGAGCAACAGACTCGCCACCGGCGCTCTTGCCATTGAGAGAGTAGACAAATGCTTTGTTCTGCTGAGTTTCGAGGGTTCCGTTATAGTTGGTTACCCTACCGCAGATTATTACTTCGTCTCCAATTTCGAGCAAGTCGCCTTCTGTATATTTCTTGTTGCCGAGATACATTGCGCGGTAAATGTAGAACTGCTGATTTGTTGTACCATCTTCAGAGATGTAGAACGTAGCATTTCCAAATTGAGTAGAGAACTGTTCCCTTATTGAAACAACTTTACCTTTTATGTAAATGTCTCTGTCGCTTTCCTGTCCAGACTCCAACTGCTGGGTAAATTCTATAGCTCCAGCTGCATTGAATGGATTGTCGAGAGTTCCATCGCCTGTTGGCTCATAGGTTGTTTCAGATTTGTTGTCGCTTTCGTCTGGCATGCCGTAAGGTGCCGGCACGTCTTCACAACTTGTAAATGTCATGGCAGATACAGCCACAGCAAACAATGAATAAATAATCTTCTTCATATTGTTATTCTTTTTATTTTATTACTACGTTTTTAATTTCCCAAGTAGCAGAGCCATTTGAGGTGCTTGTATATCGGAATGCCACATGGACATTGTTGTGTCCTGCTGCATCCTTGAATGGAATTTCAACTGTCTTGAAGTCCCAGTTGCTGCCGTCAGGCCACTGGTCGTCAGACAGTGATAGTTCTTTCCACTGACTGGATTCTACCCTGTCGCCATCCTTATATTCTGTTGAATACATGACATGCAGGGCGGAAATGTCTCCATATCTGCGGGCATGGTCAAACATCAGCGTTGCGTCTGCAACGTTTGACATGTCAATAGAAGGACTGATGAGCCAGCTTTCTGATTCCAGGTTTTGGCTATTTACGAAAGCTGTTGCCTTCATTCCGTATCTTGCATCAAATTTCCATACATACTCAAGTCCGTCGGAGAGGAGTACGTCTACAATGCTGAAGTCGCCCTGCCCTTCGCTAAACGATTCAGAGAATATATCTTCTGCCTCTTTCTCGGCAGGCTTGATGTCGTTGATAGAGCGCAGGAGTATCTGCCATGTGTTGTTGTATCGGGTGAAGATACCAACTACATCAACAGGTTCCTGTGGCATTATGTTACCAGCAAACTGTGCGTAAACGCTGGTGCGCAGTACGAGACTGCTGCTGCCGATACCCTTAAATGACCTGTTGGCTGCATTAGCCGTAAGCGTAACGCTGCCGTCGCGTGGTGCATAGGTCGCGCTGCCGTCGGCTTCCGCGAGTGTTACGTTCTTCAGTTTCATCAGTTTTCCGCAGTTGTCAGCCAGATAATTTGAGTTGCTGATACTGTTGATGTCAAATTCTTCCGGTTCGATTCTTGAGGCATCTGGGGTGCCGATGAGTGTATAGTGCTTTTCCCACTCATATCGACTCAGACGTCCTATAGACTGTGAACCATAGTTGGAAGAACTTGGATTGGTGTTGGTATAGACACCTCCAACCTCTGGCATCTGTCCGTAGCCTCCTATCATCAGTCCTTTAAGGTCTACGAGGATTTCCTGTCCTTCTACCATCGTAGAGAACAGGTTAGGAGCTGTTATGCAAATCAGCAGGGCTCCGGTTTCATCCTGTACGCTTATCTGTCCGTAGATGTTGCTTTCTATGTCATTGCCTGTAACAACTGCCTGTATCTGAATGTCTTCATCTATCAGTTTCATTCCGTTGCCTTTGATGACAGACTGATATTTTTCTTTCAGTTGTTTAATGGTAATGAGGTTTGTGTAAACAGGTTCTTTCTGCGAGCCTGTATTCTCTATGTCTGCGTAGTCTTCACCCATACATGATGCAAAGAGTATGCAAACAAGTGCTAATATGCTATATTTAAAGTCTTTCATATCGTTGATGGGTTTTAGAATCTGTAAATTACGTTTAACATACCATTAGTACCCCAGATGTATTGTTTCACTGGGTTAGCAGAGAATTTGTAGACACGCTCGCTTGTCGGTGCAAGAGTCTGGATGTTGAAAGAGTTGTCGGCGCGTGTCTGCTCATATCCCCATGTAACAATGTTTGTGTTGTTGAGGATGTTAGTTACCATAAGCTGAACATACAGGCTGCCATATTTGAGTCGTATGTTTCTTCCGATAGAGCCGTCGAGCATAAATCCGCCATGACCTTTCTCCTGTGCAATGGCATCGTAGTTGATGTTTCCTTCGTTGTCGAAGACACCTCCGAATACCTGTTGACGTGAGTTGAGGTATGAGCTGTATCGTGTGTTTGGCGCGTATGACAGGTAGATACGGTCGTACCAGTTCAAGTTCAGTCGCAGCGACCATCCGTTCTTGTAGTAGTCGAGTCCTGCACTTGCTGCTGTCAGTGGTGTACCGTTCTCGCGCATACCTTTATTATATACTATGTCGTCGGTATAGCTTGCCTGAGTAGCATTGAGGTAGCGAACATTTGCATTGTTTATGTTCTTAGCCTCGCTGATAGTACCGATAAGGTTGAACTTCAGTCCTGATGTTATCTTGAAACGTAGTCCTCCTTCAAGTCCGTAGTATGCTTTTTTTATGTTTGTCAGACTTGCGTATGTGAATGCACCGGCATCGTCGGCGTAGAATGCGCGCCACTCTGTAACGTTGCTTAGGTGGTTATAGTATGCGCTGATGTTCACGTCAACGATTGCAGATTTCAGCTGGTATGCTATTTCGCTGCTGAATATTCTTTCGTTGCGCAGATTGTTTACGAAGTCATTGTTCATTTCCGGTGATATGAATGCTTCAGAAGCCTGTGGCGAGCGAAGTTCATATCCAGCACCTATATTGATAACTTGGCTGCGGCCAATAGGCATGTCTGCATTGAACTTGAGTCCACCGTTAAGGAATTTGGCAGTCTTGCCCTTGCCGTAAGAGTTGTCTGCAAAGAGTCCGTTGCGCATGTAGCCCTGTCGGCGCATGTCGTCGTAGTTCAGTTTGCCGGCAACGGTGTAGTGCAGTTTCCCGAACTGTTCCGAATAGTTTGCCCAGAGCTGTGCCTTGCGTACGCGGATGGCATAGTCGAAACCATATTTGTCGCCTTCGTACACCAGTCTGCCTGCATTGTTTGGTCCTGCTGTGTTGAGATCGTACTGTATTTTCGGGCTCTCAGGTCCGTAGGTAGTCATGGCGTATGAGTTTATGTTGTGCAGGCTGTTGCCGCCGAGCATGTCGTGCAGTGTCTGGTAGTGTCTGCCTGTGTTCTGTGCAATCTGGAAACCGAAGTTGAGAGATTTCTTGTTGTCAATCCTTGTGTTCAGTGCAGAACTCAGTGCAACAGTAGTATGGTTGTCGTGCTGGCGCAGCTGGAAGTACAGCAGGTCTATGCCCTGTCGTGCTGCTTCACGGTTTGCGTCATATAGCGATGCCCAGTTTATCTGTTGGTTTGCCTTGTCAGATGTCCAGTAGTCGTATGCTGTCTGCCAGTCTGCCAGCGAATATGGGTTGTTGTATATGTGTCCTTGAGTCCATACTTCATAGAAGTTGCTCGGCAGTTTCTTGTAGTTGTCCGGACGTGGGTTTTCGGCAGAGTTCTGATATGTCAGTCGAGTGCGGCTGTACATGGCATATTTGCCGAACAAGCTTGTTGTCAGCTTCATCTTCTTGTTTATTTCCCAGTCCCATGTAGCAATGGCTGTTGGTGCAAAGTCGTTGATGATGCGTGCGTTACGCTTGTGTCCGTTGTGATATCCCCAGTTAGGGTTATAGTGCCTGTTGTTTGTCAGCCAGTAAACCTCGTCTGTCGATGAGCCAGCTCCAGCGCGCTCGGTTGGGTTACCCCATGTAGCCACAGACAGTGAGTGTCCGTTGTTCCACATCTTCTGCACGCCGAAGTAGTATGACAGTGCGTTGTAGAATGTTCCTTCCACATATCCTCCGTTCGACCACCTGTAGGTAGCGTTGGCTGCAAAAGCCCATCCCTTGTTGTTGAATCCCGAACCGTAGGTGTACATGGCGCGTGCAACATAGTTGTTGTTGTTTCCTCCGCTCAGCGTCAGGCTGTGTCCGTTCCTCATGTTGCTTGCGCGGAAGTTGTGGATGTTGGTACCTGCCATGCTCGTCAGACCGTTGCTGTTGTCCTCGAACGGAAGTATGTAGCTGCCGTTGTTGGTCAGTCGGTTGAGTCCTCCCACCATAGAATAGCGGAACTGTCCGCTCTCGAGGTCGTTGACTTGCACTCCGTTGATGTAGACGTCGTTATACTTCTGGTGTAAGGCACGATATCGGAATCTTACAGGACTGAAAAGAAATCCGCCTGCCTGAGAAGCATAGACATTGCTGTTAGAATTGAGGATGATAACGTTTTCAGATGTTGCATCGTCTTCTTCTAACTGTTCTTCTGTAAATGTGAATGCCGCATCATCTAATGATGTGGTTTTTTGCTCGCTGCCTTGTGGTGTCTGGGCTGTTGCCCAAGAACAGATGCAGAGAGCTATCACAGACAATGTTAGCTTTTTATGCATAATATTTGATAGTTAATTTTTTATCGTATCTCTATTAATATTAATATGTATATACACTGTCAGATGAGAGTGATAAGGTTGCAAAGTAACAAAAAAAAAATAGAAAATAAAAATTTATAGTTATTTTTTATGCAGAAAATTCTAATTTGTCAAATAAAATGTCGAAATTTGCAGCATAATAATAACTCTGATATGAAAAAAATATTTTTATTAGTAGTTGCAGCATGCCTGTTGTTTGGAATACGGGCAATGTCGCAGGGACGTAAACTCAATGTTTATGGTATTGGTTTTTACAATCTTGAAAACCTTTTCGATACTTGTCATGATGAGGGAAAGAATGACTATGAGTATTTGCCAGGTGGTACGAACAAATGGAATGGCTTTAAGTACAAGAACAAGCTCGACAATATGTCGACCGTTCTGGCAGAGATGGGTACAGACGTCATTCCAAACGTTGGTTGTGCCATTATCGGCGTGTCTGAGGTTGAGAATGCAAAGTGCCTTCAAGACCTTGTCGACCGCAAGCCGTTGGCAGAGCGCGGATTCAAGTTTGTCCACGTTGAGGGTCCAGACCGTCGTGGTGTAGACTGCGCATTACTGTATAACCCAAAACTGTTCAAGGTGTCAGACGTTACGCTGCACCCGTACGTGCAGGAGCTGGAGAAGGACAGCACGTTCTTCACTCGTGGTTTCCTTGCCGTTTCGGGAGAGCTTGCCGACGAGCAGATAACTGTTATTGTGTGCCACTGGCCGAGCCGTTTCAGCGGTGGTTTCTATCGCGAGTCGGCAGCACGCCAGGTGAAAGTCATCAAGGACAGGCTGATAAAGGAAAATCCAGACAGGAAAGTCTTTGTCATGGGCGACTTGAACGATGATCCTACCAATGCCAGCATGACGAAGTATCTGAAGTGCAAGGCGTCGATAGAGCGTACCGACGATGACAGCATGTATAATCCTTGGTACAATGTGCTCGTAAAAGAGGGCAGGGGAACGCTTATGTATGACGGTGGCTGGAACCTGTTTGACCAGATTGTCATGACTCCAAACGTGCTCGACCGCGACAAGACTAAGGACTACAAAACGCTGAAATACTACAAGAATCAGATATTCCGCCGCGACTACATGATACAGACGGAAGGCAAGTACAAGGGCAGTCCGAAGCGTACGCATGCCGGTGGCGTGTGGCTGAACGGATACAGCGACCACCTGCCGACTATCGTCTATCTCGTTAAGGAAGCACGCTGATGCCGGCAGAACGTCATCCGTTGCAACCATACATCCCGTCAATGGCTCGCCTGCTGATGCTCGGTAGCTTTCCGCCGGCGAGCCATAGATGGTCGATGAACTTCTTTTATCCTAATTTCATCAATGACATGTGGCGCATCTTTGGCATTTGTTTCAAAGGCGACAAGGGACATTTCGTTGATGAGGAACACAAGACTTTCCGCAAGGCGCTCATCGAAAATCTGCTCAACGAGCGCGGAATAGCAATCTACGACACGGCTACTGTCGTAGAAAGACTTAACAATACGGCTTCCGACAAAGACCTGAAGGTGGTGGAAAAGACCGACCTCAAAGCCATGCTGAGACAGATGCCTGGCTGTTGCGCCATAGCCGCTACGGGGCAGAAGGCTGCCGAACTGGCGTGCGAGTGCTTCGGTGTGGATGTCCCGAAGGTTGGCAGTTGGTCTGTCTTCACGTTTGAAGGCAGGGACATGAGGCTCTACCGCATGCCGAGCAGCTCACGTGCTTACCCGATGAAAGTGGAAAAGAAAGCAGAGATATACAGGTCTATGTTCGCAGAGGAACATATTTTGTGATGCTCCGACAGACGATAAAAACACGAAATAATTTGCTGTTTGTGTGAAAAGTCGTATCTTTGCAGAAGATAAGCCATGCACGGCTGTGCGCAGATGCGTATGACGTGGGCGTGTCTAGGCATAGACGCAAACAACAAAACACAATACAGTTATGACGATAATAGGTATAGCCGGCGGTACTGGGTCGGGCAAGACTACGGTGGTGAACAAGATTGTCGAGGCGCTCCCTCCACACTATGTGGCTGTGGTGCCGCTCGATTCGTACTACAACGACACGACAGACATGACCGACGAGGAGCGGAAAGCCATCAATTTCGACCATCCAGATGCCTTCGACTGGGACTTGCTGAAAAAGCAGGTCAACGACTTGCGCAACGGCAAGGCAATCGAACAGCCCACATATTCATACATCTTGAGCAACCGACTGCCCGAGACAATTCATGTCGAGCCGAAGCCAGTGATTATCATAGAGGGCATAATGACGCTTGTAGACAAGAAGCTGCGCGACCTCATGGACCTGAAGATTTTTGTCGATACCGACCCCGATGAGCGACTCATACGCAACATACAGCGCGACACGATAGACAGGGGAAGGACGGTGTCGATGGTAGTGAACCGATACCTCGACGTTCTGAAGCCGATGCACGAGCAGTTCATCGAGCCTACAAAGCGATATGCCGACCTCATCATTCCGCAGGGCGGAGAGAACAAGCGCGGCATTTCCATACTCTGCAAGTATATAGAGGGCATCGTGCCGGGCTCAAAAATTAAGGAATAGAGAGCCGTTTCAGCATGCCTGATAGTGTCGCACATGCGTGTCGGAACAACAGTTGAAAGGCATTACCGACAGGGTGTGTTAACAAATTTACACTTGTAATAACATTTATTGGCATGATGTAAACGGATTACAAGCCCATAAAAAAACGATTACAGAGTATCTGTAATGCGATTACAAGGTATCTGTAACGCAATTTTAAGCTGTCTGTAATCGAATTACCAGCAATATCTATCGACGCGAAAAAGGCTTTACAGCGTGTTGAAAATATGTAACCATTTGAAAACAAGGCACTTTGACGATGTCAAGGTGCCTTGTTCTGTTTTTTATGTCATATATATGCAATTAGCAAACATTAACAGTTGCCAATTCAAATGCACCTGTCGGTTTTGCGATAGGGCAGGGACGTGTCGTAAAGATACAGTGCCGGCTACTCAACTTCTTCAGCCTCAGCCACTTCCAAGCTCTCGATGGCAGTCTGCTCCACCGTTGTTTGCTCGTAGCGCTTGCGCTGGCGGTGAATGGCGATAGAGTTGATGCACTCGGAAATGCCATACACTATCAGTGCCACACCTATTATTATAAGCGGTGTAGCAGCCGTCTGAATCGGATAGATGACCACGAACAGTCCCGTCAGCAGCAGCAGCGACGGAATGACCCAGAAGTAGCCCGACATGCGCCAGAACTTTCGCGCATTGATGAGAGCCATGTATTGGTTGATGGCAGCCAGGATGACGATGGCACCGAGAACATACATCAGCCATTTTATGAACGTCTCTGGCATCAGAGCCAGTATGAAACCTAAAATCAGGCTGCCTATTCCTACAATCGGGAATATTGGTCTGTCGATGTTCTCAACGGCATTTTCACCGGCTTGGCTGATAGCCTTGTCAGCCTCCCTGCGAGCCGCAAAATAGGATATGCACGATATGGCACCCGAGATAAGGAAAATGATACCGATGGCAATGGTTATGCCCTTCAGAGTGTTGTCAGGGTGATAGAGCAGCAATATGCCTATTGCCACAGCGCAAACAGCGCGAAAGAAAGAACTGTGTAAGATTTTCATGATTGTCTGTAAATATTTTTGCAAATATACGAAAATATTTTCTAATGACACTTTTTTTTAGTAATTTCGCATTCTCATATCGTAAAAAGCATGGAAAAGACAAAAGTTTTTCTTGTCCGGCACGGACAGACAGTAGACAATGTAAACCAGATTTTGCAGGGACAGACACACGGCATGCTGACCGAAGAGGGCAGGCGGCAGGCACGCAACGTTAGCATTCAGATGAAGGATGAACACATAGATGCCTTCATTTCGAGCGACTTGCGGCGTGCGAGGGAAACCTGCGAGATAATAGCCGAGCCGCACGGCAAGCCGGTGCAGACCACGCCGATGCTGCGAGAGCGCGACTGGGGCGACTTCACGGGGAGAAAGATAAGTGAGATGAAGAACGAAACATGGCCTGAAAACGTAGAAACGCTTGAGCAGATAAAGCATCGTGTCAGGCAGTTTATAAGCCTACTGCAAGACGAATACGCCGGCAAGACAGTGCTTGTAGTAGGACATGGAATAATAAACAAAGCTATTCAGTCTGTGCTGTTTGACCGCGATATGAGAGAAATAGAAAAAATGTCAAACGCAGAAGTAAGAATATTATGGTTGTGAGATAACTTCTCACAACCATAATATTTATAGTACATTATATTATCTTCTATAGTACAATATCTTATCTTCTTCCTCCGAAGTGTCCGCCTCCGCTGCGACTGCCGCTGCTGTGGCTGCTGCCGCGACTTGACGAACTGCCTACGCTGCTTGAACTGCGGCTTGATGAACTGCGGCTTGATGAACTTCCAAAGCTGCTCGAGCTGCGTGTAGGAGTAGATGTGCTGCGGTTTACGCTGCCAGCGCCGCGAGTTGTAGTGTGAGTGTTTATGCCCGACGAACGTGTGCTTGTAGACCTTGTTGTAGAAGGCTGTGTAGTTGTCGCGGGAGATGTTCCGCGCTCACGGCTCGGTGTGAATGTGTTGCGTGGAGAAGTAGTAGCATCTGTCTTTCTCATTGAGCCGGTTGTTCTTTGCTGCTGTACGCCCGTTGTGCGTGTTGAGCTCTGGCGTCCTACAGTACCGCGACCATTTCCGCGATTGTTGTGTCCTGTGCCGTTGCCGCCCCTGTTGAACTTGTCCTTTCCGTTTCTGTCGAATCTGTCGCCGTGTGTGCGTCCGTTGCCGCCTTTCTTGAAGTCTCCACGATCGTAGCGGTCGCGCATGCCGTGATTGGTAGTGCCCTTTTTGTGTCCGAAGTCGCGTCCGTGATACCAGCTGCGTCCTCCGTTGCTGTGCCAGCTATGGCCTCCGCGATATACAGTCCAGAAGTGTGGACGTCCGAAGTAGAAGTAGTTGCGGTGCGGGTAGCGTGTGTAGATACGGAAGTGCCAGTAGCCTGCGTTCCAGTACAGTGGACGATAGAAATAAGCTGCATCGCAGAATGCGCGGTATTGCCAGTCGAACAGTATGTAGCTGAGGTCGAGGTTACGACGTGTCCAGTAAACGCTGTACAGGTCGTCGACTGTGTTTACACTCATCAGATAGTCAAGGTTCACTTCGTAGGCAGCCTCATACTGCTCTTCGGTGAGGTTCAGCTCGTAAGCCATCTTGTCTGTCAGGAACAGAGCCTGCTGGCGTGCCTGTTCGTAACTCATTGCCTGTATCGCTGCTGTTATTGCAAACAGTGTTGCGAAAGTTGCTAATATTCTCTTCATAGTTGTATGTTTTTTATGCGTTAAACTTCATTTTACGATGGCAAAGATAGTGCCTTTTCCACTACCACGAAAAGGTTTTTCCCTAAACGGTGTGGGAAAATCCCTATTTGTTTTCTTGTTCTTATGCAATAATAATCGGAAAATGCCGTTATAATAATAAATAATTAGAATATGCGAAAAACATTACTCCTCTTATTAACTTCCGCTTTTGCCTTGAACATGGCAGCTCAAGAGTCGTCCGACAACGATACATTCTCACGTCTGAAAGACAGTATTGAGTATAAGGTAGACTTGCAGGCGTCTTTCTCAAAAGGCAAGACACCACTCTGGCTGAATGCCAACAAGTATGGACTTTCTTCTCTGGAGAAGAACAATGGTTACGTGCGTGCTGCTATAGGACGTCGTGTTGACGTCGACAACGACAGGCGCTGGGGCTTAGGCTACGGACTGGATGTTGCCGTTCCGTATAACTATACGAGCAATTTTGTTGTCCAGCAGGCTTACGTTGAAGGTCGCTGGCTGAAAGGTAAGCTCATGGTGGGTGCCAAAGAGATACCGATGGAACTGAAAAACAACAGGCTCAGCAGCGGTGCGCAGACGCTTGGCATCAATGCACGTCCTGTTCCGCAGGTCAGAATATCGCTTGATGACTATTGGGTAATACCATATACGAAGGGCTGGCTGCAGCTGAAAGGACATATTGCTTACGGCGCAATGACCGACCAGAAGTGGCAGCATGAGTTTACAGACAAGAAGACAAGATATGCCGACAACCTGCTCTATCACAGCAAGGCTGGCTATCTGCACATCGGAAACACAGAGCGTTTTATGCCTTTCTCGGTTGATTTGGGACTTGAAATGTCGTGCATTTTCGGAGGTACATCATATCTGCCTAACTCTGACGGAACGATGAGGGAAATAAAAAACAACACCAACTTCAAGTCGTTCTGGCACGCGTTTGTTCCTGGTGGAGGCGAGGTAAATGAAGTAACATACCGTAATGCGGAAGGAAATCAGGTGGGTTCGTGGCTGCTGCGACTGAACTATGATGCTGAGCAGTGGGACGCGCACCTGTATGGAGAAAAGTTTTTCGACGACCACTCTGCCATGCTGTTTGTCGACTACGACGGTTATGGAGAGGGTGAGAACTGGAACAAGAAGGAAAAGCAACGCTATCTTTTCTACGACATAAAGGACATGATGCTCGGATTTGAGTTTAAGTACAAGTACGACCGACCCATTACGGCAGTAGTGTTCGAATATCTGTACACAAAATACCAGAGCGGTCCGATATACCACGACCACAACCAGTATATCAGCGACCATATCGGCGGCAACGACGACTTCTATAACCATCACCTCACACCTGGCTACCAGCATTGGGGGCAGGCACTCGGCAATCCGTTATACATGTCGCCTATATACAACAATGACGGCAACATAGAGTTCAAGAACAACCGTTTCATGGCGCTGCATCTGGGCATTTCGGGAATGATTGTCAATCAGTTGTACTATCGCCTGCTGGCAACCTATCAGGAAGGACTCGGCACTTACAAGAAGCCACTGTATGACATACACCATAATGTCAGCTGCATGGCGGAAGTGGAATACAAGCTCAACACCCGCCTGCTGCATGGATGGAGCCTGAAGGGAGCGTTTGGCGCTGACATGGGCGGACTGCTGGGACACAACTACGGAGGACAGCTGACTCTCTCGAAGAGCGGAAGACTGTTCTAAAAATGATAATTCTAATAAGTAACAAGATAGCAAAGACAATCATGAATAACAATAAGACAACAACAATAGCATTTGGAAAAAAGACAACAGCGGTTTTGTTTGCATTCGCAATGTTGCTCTCGCTGACGCTGATATCGTGTGATTTGGATACATCGTCAAACGGAAAGCTCGACGGATATTGGCGAGTGGTGAGCATCGACACGGTGGAAACGGGAGGCACCATGCACCTTGACGACAGACTGATATTCTGGGCTGTACAAAACAAACTGTTGCAGTTCTACGACAGAGAACTGAAAACACGCTCATACATACTAAGGTTTGAGAAGATAAACTCTAAGTTGCGACTTTATGAGCCACGCTACCACAAGGCTCAGTCGGAAGACATCGACGTGGAAAATCCTGAGGCTATGAAAATCTACGGCATGTGGAACACTGACCAGACCTACGAAATCCTTTCGCTCGGAAGCGACAAGATGATTCTCGAAAGCGAAGGCATAAGGTTGAACTTCAAGAGATATTAATAAGACAAATCTTCCTATAATAGCAAAAAAGCAGAGTGTCCTTTCTACAAAAACACTAATCAATTTTTGCCCGTTTAGTGTCGCGAGAATGCCGACGGAAGTCGTTTTGAAAATCGAAGGGGCAAAATATGCCCGTATTTTGCTGGTATCTGTAATCTTCTGACAGTCAGTTTGTTATGCGCAAACACTATGTTTTTGCGCATGAAATACAAGTGTTAAAATTGTCAAAGAGTGTGTTTGACATTGTCAAACACACTCTTTGAGGAGGTCAGACATAGTGTTTGAGACTCTCAGATGCTATGTTTTGCAGGGCAAAAAAGCAAATAATCCGCCTCAAAGATACTCTTTGACAATTTTAACAATTATCGCCGACACCGAATTTTGCATATTTTCACAATTTCAAGGACTATTCCGATTCTATTTGGAGACTTTTTCCCTGTCAAAATTTTTCATACTTTTCAGCCGTCAGAAATAATTTTGTTCACTTTGGCACGGTTTTTGTAGGGCGAAAATTAACGGGAACGATATGACGATAACGGAGACGATAACGGGGACGGAAACGATAACGGGAACGGGAATGTTTTTTACCTTAACCTTGACGACAACCATACATCGACACGCCGTCGCTCACCGGAGTCGCTAAGGTTAAGGTATGCAGATTTCTTAGTACAGATAATTTTATTTCACGGTCATCATTGTTTCCAGCCGGATGTTGTCTGACGACGAGCCAATCATAATCTTGAAGTCGCCCGGCTCTACTATGCGGTTCATGTTTCGGTCAACAATGCACAAGTCATCTTTCGTCAGCATGAAACAGAAACGTTCGGTTTCTCCCTTCCTTATCATCTTTCTGGCAAAATGTTTCAGTTGTTTCAGTGGCTGAACCGTTGATGCTACTTCGTCGTGTATGTACAGTTGCACTACTTCTTCGCCGTCATAGTTGCCAGTGTTGGTAACGTTGCATTCCACCATCCATCCGTTTCCGGTTTCCGTTATCTTCATGTCGGAATAGTCGAAGGTAGTGTAGCTCAGTCCAAAACCGAAACTATACAGGGGCAGTGCCGACATCTCTACATAGTCGTGTACCAGCGGCGCCTTCTTGTTGTAGTAGACAGGTATTTGTCCTATGTCAGCCGGCACGGAAACAGGCAGCCTTCCGGCAGGATTGTAGTCGCCAAACAGCACATCGGCAATGGCTGTGCCACCTTCCTGTCCGGGATAGTAAGCCGTCAGCAGTGCATCGGCATTGTCGGCAGCCCAAGTCTTGTCGAGTGGACGTCCCTCTATGTAGACAACAATCATCGGCTTTCCCGTCGCCTTCAGACATTCGAGAAGTCGCTGCTGGTCGCCAAGCAATGACAGCGTAGCACGGTCGAAACCCTCGCCGCAGTCCATATCGCTGACGACAGAAGCATCGGCAACGGCAGCTCCGGTATCTTTATAGCTTGTCTTGAAATCGCGTGCGCTCGAGCCTCCAACGCATACGACGACGACGTCGGCACGCTCGGCAGCCTTTACCGCAGCCTTTATGTCAGACTCTGTCGTGTCGCGTACGGCACACCCTTTTACATATTCCACATTTGCAGTGCCTATCTTCTGCCTTATGCCGTTGAGAACAGTTTTCACGTTGCCGTCGTCTTGTGGCGAAGTGTAGTCGCCCAGCTGATTGTATCTGTTGTCAGCATTAGGACCAATGACAGCCACATGTGCTGTTTTTGCCAAAGGGAGCGTATTGTTGTCATTCTTCAGCATCGTAACAGAAGCCCTTGCAGCTTGCAGAGCCACTTGCTTGTGAGCCTCAGAACGCACCTCCTTCTTAGCCTTTTTAGCATCGACATACGGATTTTCAAACAGTCCCATCTCGAACTTCATTCTCAATATTCGTCCGCACGCACGGTCGATGTCGTCGATAGTTATGTCGCCGTTATTCAGCGCCTTCTCAAGGTTTTCGTAAGCCAAAGCCCCCAAGTCGGCATCCACACCAGCCTTTAAAGCCATGACTCCGGCTTCGTCGAGAGTATTTGAAACGTGGTGCGTGTGCCACATTCCGTTGATGCTGTAAAGGTCGGAAACCACAAAGCCCCTGAAATTCCACTGGTTATGAAGAACATCAGTCAGCAGATAGTCGTTGCAAGTGCTTGGAATACCGTCGAGCGAGTTGTATGACGTCATAATGGAAAGGGCACCAGCATCGATGACGCGCTTGAACGTCGGGAGAAAATTCTCCCACAGTTCGCGTTGTCCCAAGAACGTCGGGTTGCCGTTTTGTCCACTTTCTGTAGTTCCGTATGCTATAAAGTGTTTCAGCGTAGCAAGTGTGGAGTAGGGTAGCGACAGATTGCCTCCACCGAGTCCCCTTACCTGGGCAGCACCTATTTCAGCCGTCAGCACAGGGTCTTCGCCCATAGTTTCTTCCACACGCGACCAACGTGCATCCCGTGCAAGGTCGAGAACAGGTCCATAACTGATGTGTCCGCCTTGCAGACGTATCTCCTTTGCAATAACCTCTCCTACGCGCTCAATCAGCGCCGTGTCCCAAGTGGCAGCCATACCGAGCCCAGTAGGAAACACAGTAGTACCAATAGCCATGTGTCCGTGCGGAGCCTCTTCTGCGAGAAATAAAGGTATTCCCCAGCGCGTATGCTCTACGACATAGCGTTGCAAAGCATTACCGGCTTTTGCAGCCAATTCAGGATTAAGTCCGTTTTCAAGCGACTTCTGAGTCCAAGGGTCAGCACGGTAAGTTCCCCACAGCATGCCAATCTGTCCTTCGGCAATATCTTTCTTGAACGATTCAGACGGAACGACGTCGTTGCCTTTTATCTCATAGTAATTCCATGCAAGCGTGCATCGCAGCTGTCCTATCTTTTCTTTCACGCTCATTCTGCCAAGCAAGTCGCCGACACGTTGTTCTATCGGTAGCGTAGCGTCTTTGTATGGTAGTTTTTTCTGTGAAGATGCTGTAAGTGTAATTACAGTAATAAACAGTGTTGAAATGAAAAATCTTTTCATAAGACTATGGTATTTGTTTTGTATTGTTATCTTTTTGCCGTAAAGGTATTATTCTGAAATTCCACGAATATTCCCTGTCTGGCATCAGTGTAAATTGTTTGTCAATCAGTGCGCCCCAGCTGTCGTATCCTCCGACACCCTGCATCTTGTGGTCGATACACACTTCTGTAAAGTTTCTTGGGTGTATGTCGTCAGTATGGGTCTGCCGTCTCAGCACGTTGCGGGCTTTGTCGTTGTCGTGGCTATCTATCTCCTCTTTTGAGAAATTGTTCCATTGATACGGTCTTCCAACGGCATCCTCGCCGTCGAAATCCTCAACACTATTGCGAAGAACATTAAATTCAAAAACAGAATCACATTCTATTATTATTCCTGCGTTGTTGCCGTCAACTATTTTCAGCCAACTGACGTCAGTGTGATGACCATTTTCTTGCGGACGGATATACGGATAATAAAGTTTTTCAGCCGTTGTCTTATACTTAGATATATGTGTGCCGTGCTTCCTGTCGGAGTAGTTCTCTGCCGGTCCTCTGCCGAGATACTCGACAATACGGTATTCTTTCGGGATGCGGAAACGCATGCCTATACGCGGTATTTCTGGCATGTTTGCAGATGCAGGTGTGAGTCTTGCGTCAAAACTAAACACACCGTCAGACATCAGTGTGTAGTTGACAAAATAAGAATTACCAGTCGGCAGAGTATATTCCATAGAAATGACAGCCTTGTTTCCCTGTTGTCGGCAAGTGGTTTTCTTTACTTTGAAATTGCGTGATGCATCTTTCCAGATTTGGCATCGCAATGGTTGACCGTTACCATAGTCGTTGTCGGTAGGGGCGCGCCAGAAGTTTGGCTGTAGTCCAAAGCCATCTGCTATCAGTTCCTTCCCGTCTACCATGTATGATGTAACAATACCCTGCTTCTTGTTGAAGATGAATTGCAGTGCAGGTGAAGTTGCTCTAATCTCAGAAGATGTTTCGCTCAGTACGATTTTGTCGATGGATTTGCATATATACTCTTGTCTTTTGCCATTGCCGAGAATAAACTGTTCGCTTGCAACAGTGTGTCCCGCTGGTATACCGCAACTCTCCTTTGTTGTTACTACGTTGAAGCTTATCCAGTGTTTTTCGTCAAGTTGGTCATGTCGTTGCCATTCAATTATAACGATATCATCAGTTTCCTGCGGCTTTAAGTCTAACTGAAATTCTCCTTTCAATGCAGTCTCGGAACCATCGGTAATTTCATAAATGAATTTGAAGTCAGATAGGTCTGTAAAATAATGTCGGTTTTTAATTCGGAAAACACCTTGAATGCTATCAATCATTTCAATTCCAACATTCTGAAAACAATATTTTACTTCGTTCATTGCGGGATGCGGCTCACGATTAGGTCCTACAATTCCGTTTATCAGGAAATTTCCGTCGCTTGGCATGTCTGTTCCGAAATCGCCGCCATAAAGATAGCATGGTGTGCTGCCAATATTGTCAGCATCATCTTTCACAGACACTTTCAGGATTCCCTGATCTACCCAGTCCCATATAAATCCGCCTGCTAAATTGTCGTATGAATATATGGCTTGCCATTGTCCGTAGAGGTTGCCGGTTGAGTTGCCCATAGCATGTGCATATTCAGATGGCATCACAGGACGGTCGCTGCCACGTTCTCCTATGGTTTGAAGCCAGTCTGCCGAAGGATACTGAGGCACGAAGATGTCGGTGTTCCATTCCCAGATGGCACGCTCATAGCAGACTGGACGTTTCATGCCTTTGCATTCTGCATCAGTGAGCCATAGGTAAGTATTGTAGAAATTGTATCCGTTTCCAGCTTCATTTCCTAACGACCAGAAGCAAACGCATGGATGGTTACGGTTGCGAAAGTACATGTTCTTTGTTCTCTCCATGTGTTTCTCAAACCATTGCGGGTTATTGCCGAGAGTGCCGCCATTGCGCAAGTCATAGCCCATGCCATGACTTTCAATGTTTGCCTCGTCGTAGACATACAGTCCATACTCATCGCATAACTCGTAGAAACGTCTCTGTTGCGGGTAATGGCTGAGACGTACGGCATTTATATTGTTGCGTTTCATCAACTCGAAATCCCGCCGCATAAGTTCTTCCGTAACGTAATGTCCGGTTTCGGGATTATGTTCGTGAATGTTTACTCCCTTTATTTTAATTGCTTGTCCGTTGACAAGAAATTTGCTGCCATTTATGTCTATACGTCTGAAACCAACATTATAATTTACAGTTTCAATAGTTTTGTCCTTTTCTTTCAAAACTATACTCAATTTGTACAGGTATGGTTTCTCGGCAGACCATGTGTGTACATCTTTGATGTTGGCACTGAATTTGTATGTGGAGTTCTCTATTGTAGGTTTATCTCCATAGGCAACAATCCTGCCTTCTGCATCTTCTAATTTATAGGTTACACATGTTTTTGCTTTGCCGTGTCGACGTGTCGGTAAATCATTGGCAACATCTACGGATAAAGCAAAGTGCCCGTTTCTATAACTGTCATCAAGAGTGGAAGTTATATCAAAATCTATAATGTGCTTTTTAGGTTGTGAGTAGACTGCAATGTCGCGCTCAATTCCACTTATACGCCAAAAGTCCTGACACTCAAGATATGAACCAGTAGACCACCGGTAGACTTTCAGAACCAGTTCATTCTCTCCAACTTTTACGTGTTTTGTTATGTCGTATTCTGCAGTATTCTTAGAATCCTCATTGTAGCCAACAAATTTTCCGTTAATGAAAACATAGCAGCCAGACTTCACACCGCCTATACTCAAGTAAATGCTATGTTTGCTCCATGCCTCAGGGATGTTTATTTTTTTATAATATAAGCCTACGGGATTATCCTCTGGTAGTTGTGGAGGCTGTGGTTTGCTTGGTGCAAATTCGTAGCGGGTATTTGTATATATTGGTGTACCGTATCCTTGAAATTCCCAGTTGCCAGGTACTTGTATCTTATGCCATTCATAGTTGAAAAAGAAATCCCACTCTCCGTTCAGCAGAATATAGTTTTCATTGCTCTCGGTATTTAGAAATTCCGTTCGTGGATGCTCTTTCCCCACACTCGTAGCAGCAACATCCAAATGATAATCTGGCACAGATTCCAACGCTTGTTGTATGAGCTGTGCAGATATGGATTGAGATATGAGAAGATACAAAATTACCCTATATAAATATTTCATCCTTTTCTAATGTGCTTGAATTTAATATTCATCTTAATAAACATTTACCTCGTCGATGAAGAACCATGCAGGGTAACCAACACCGTAGTGCCAGTTAGGACATGTGCCAATGGTCTCTATGAAGACTTTTATATATCTTGCTTTTACATTTGATGCCTTTTCCACTTTGCCTGGCACAAACTTTACGCTGATGTCGCGGTCTTCTTCAAATGAGAATGCACCGAAATTGGTGTAGTTCTTCCCGTCGGATGAAATGGTGTATCTGCCTCCCTTAGGCAGCAATATCCATGCTCCAAGTTGATGGAGGAAGTCAGTTTCTATAGTGTTGAATGATTTTTCACTTCCTAAGTCGATAACAAATTCAGCGTCCTTGCCTTCCCATCCAACCCAACTTTCTACGTATGTTGTTCCTCCATACAGCCCGTCAGTCAGGGCTTTGTCTGCTATTTTCATATATGTTTGAGACGGTTCTTGGGTATATATGACCTTCGCTCCTAATGCTTTGCTTGTCTTATTTGTAGGTAAATACCGTTCCCTGTATAGTCTGCAATAGTCTTTAGGCTTGTTTTTTCTTTCGTTAAGTGTCGGAATTTCATATTTGTCAGTCAATTCCTCAAAACGGTTCAGCAGTTCCAATACACTGTTATAATCACGGTTTTGCTCTGTTCTTGATATTTCAAGGTCTGCATACATCAAAGGCAATCTGGCTATCTGTACGCGTTGCAGTTTCTCAATGTCATTAGTTACGGCATCTTCTGCTTTGTCAAACAGTTCGTTGTATCTTCTGCGCAGTTTGCTGCTAAGCATGCCGTCCTTGTGCGTTATCGGCGAGTCATATATCCATAGTGGTATGTTCGATACAGACAAGGCATCGGTTATAGTCTTTATATATTCTTTAATGTAGTGTCCTGCCTTGCCATAGTATCCTTGTAGAAATACGTTAGTCAGTGAGTCGACGTTAAGATCAGGATTCCACATGAGTTTTGCGCACAGTGCTGTTCTCAGTTCCGATAGGTCGGTGCCGATAGAAGAGTTTATTTGCTCAAACACCATCTTGGCGTTATGGTTTTTAAATATCTTCATGTTTGGCTGAAGAATATGGAAATTGGGGAAAGGAGAAACAACATTGTCGAAGTTAATGCCATAGTCCCAAACAAATATATTGTCTGAAATCTTAGACCAGCCTTCTATCGCTTTCATGAAATATTGTCCTGATGGATTGTCTGTCAGTGGCACTTCGCGTTTGCAGTCTATATCGCACAGCATGATGTTCACGTTTGGCAGGGGACGTGTGATGCGTGGTGGCTGCATGCTGTACAGATAAGCCAGTGTAGAGAACTGCTTGTCTGGAAAGCGTTTAGCCAGTTTGTTCATAAAGCGTACAAGGTTTCCGGATGCTGAGCCTTCGATGCTGTCGACTTTCTGACAGTTTTCGCATTGACACTGGGTGTTGTTTCCGTCGTTCTGGCTTACGCTTATCATATTTATGGAAGGATTTGACTTGAATATAGAGTCAATCTTTTCGGCTGCCGTTTCAAATACTTCCTCGTTAGTCAGACACCATTGGCTGTGTGTACCTGGCTGTCGTTTACCGTTGATGAGCGAATACCATTCCGGATGTTTCTCTCCATAAACTGCTGCGGGGAGTATTCGGTTGAATGTATGTACCCATAGATTGCCGGCAAACTCTTCTACTGGCTCTTCAAGTCGATACCACATCTTGAATATTTCGTCTTTTGTGGCGTAACTTTGTGTCTGCCGGTATCTGAATGCGGGTTTGTCGTGAATGTTTATGTTGGGCAATACCAGTGTTTTTGTATGTGGTGGCAGGTCGTAGGTCTTGTATGTGTAATATCGTACACCGATATAACTGTCAAGCAGAGTTACGACACCATATATTACGCCCTTGTCATATCCACTGATAAATACTCTTCCGTCTTTTGTTTCTATTGTAAAAGAGTCTTCGAGGTCTCGGTCGCTGCCTTTATTAATAAGAACAATATCGTTCTTCCTATATGCCGATGGCTTTTTGTAGTCAGTTTTATTGACTTTCCCGTTTACGACAAGTGGCAGTTGTGTACCTGTTATTTCTGAAACAAAAACTGACAGCAGAGATGCAGCCTTTACGGATGTGGAATCTTTTAGGTCAAATACTATCCGGGCTTTGGGACTTCCTTTCTTTACAAGGGTTATCTGTGCATCAACGTGCAGCGTAAATAAGCATACAACAGTTGCTAAAAGACTATTTAATAAGTATTGTTTCATATTTTATTGGTTCATTGGGAATTACTGTTTTTGTTGCACGGAGCATGACGTAGCGTGCGGAAACAGGTGTGAAATAAACATCTTGCATGATAGGATTGTTGCGAATATTTGAGAATTCGCCCTTTGCAGCAGTCTGCATGTTGTCAAGTGTTTCGCCTGTGAGAATCTCGTAGTGTGTTATTATTCCAGTTGATGATGGCTTATAGTGCAGCGAACTAACTATCTTGGTATTGCCTAAATCCGCCAATATGCTTTCTGTAGTTTCTGTCTTTTCAAAGTCGTAGCCCTTTGTTTCCATCCAGTCATCGGTGGTTTTGCGGTCGCCGCCTTGTGCATAGTATGCTCCGAGTTCACTCAGGCAGATTGGTCCACGACTGTCAGCAATTCTTATGCGCATTTCTTTTGTCGTGATGGTAGGGAAACGAAGCAAGCGTTTGTATCCTATGGTCGTTGTTTCTTCGCCTGCATCAATGTTTTGCCAACCTTTTTCGGTAAGATATTCAACCGTAAAACTCTTAACTCTTTGCCCAAGCGGAATATACTCCTGCAGCATCATGCGGTTGACTTTCTCTCGTTTGCTGAACTTTATGCTTATCGACGCAGTAATGACATTGTCTGGCGTAGCCCAATATGTATTGTAGTTGTTGTCTTTAAGATTATTTGCCTTGAAATCCGTACCACGCTCAGCAGACGTTTTTACCTTTGCCTTATCAATGAGGTTTGTTCTTAATTCATTTCTGACATGCTTGTAGAAATCCACAGCATTAGCAGAGTCGATAGGGTGGATTAGTCCTTCTGGCGTAACGGGGAAGTTCAGCAGGAATGTTCCGTTGTGTCCTACGCTGCGATAGTAAAGGTCTACAAGTTTGTCTACTGTCTTTACTTTCTCGTCTTCGCGTTTATGATAAAACCATCCCGGACGTATTGATGTGTTGCACTCTGCGGCAACCCAAGTGTCGCCATCGGCATGTCCCTGTTGCAGTTCCTTGTATCTGTCGTAACCTGGATATACTTCATTTATTCTCAGAAACGACCAATTTGTAGCAAAGGCATATCCCTGTTCGTTGCCAACCCAACGGCAACCTGGACCTCCGTCGCTGAAGCATACAGCCATAGGTTGCAGTCTTTCCACTGTCTGCCAAGCTCTTGGATAGTCGTAGTATGTGCGTCTGTCTATCGTACGTGTGTCCCGTGCTCCTCCATAGTAGCCGTCGCCTCCGTTTGCACCGTCAAACCATACCTCGAAAATATCGCCGTATTGTGTCAGCAGTTCTTCGAGTTGAGCATGGAAATATTCGCGGTAGAGTGGTGTGCCATAGAAAGCCTGATGCCTGTCCCAAGGCGAGAGATATACTCCAAACTTAAGTCCGTATTTCTTGCATGCAGCCGACAATTCGCCAACGATGTCTCCTTTGCCATCTTTATATGGAGTGTTGCGTATGCTGTAATCTGTATATTTTGTTTGCCACAAGCAAAAGCCATCATGATGTTTTGCTGTTATTATGATACCTTTCATGCCTGCTTCCTTGCAAACACGAGCCCATTGCTCACAGTCGAGACGTGTCGGGTTGAAATCATTGAGGTCAGCATCACCGTAGCCCCATTCCCTGTCGCCGAATGTGTTTAGTCCGAAATGTATGAAAGCGTATGTCTCCAACTGTTGCCATGCTACCTGCTTTGGCTGCGGGAGTGGACTTACTGGTGCAGGAGCATTAACAACTGCAGCCGATTGCGCATTGAGACATGTTGCAGCAATAAGGCAACCTAATATTGAAATGATATATCTTCTCATATATAATAATGTATGTCTATAACTGGTTTATATGTTCAATTACATATCATCTACTGTGTATGTATTGCAGTTCAGTTAATATTAATAATATAATGTGTAACTATCTTTTCACTCATCCTTGCTAAACGAGTATGGTGCACTGTCTGGTGATGTAGCACGTTGGCGGTTTGGTGTGTTGACAAGCGTGAAGTCTATTGTTGCGCCAGACGTCAGCTGGCTATGTGTCAGATAGTTCTTGTCGTATGCAGTACCGTTGACAGTCATGCTGTCAATGTATCGTTTGCTTGCATCGTCAGTGTTTATTGTCAGTATTTTGCCGTTTGTCAGGTGTATTTTTGCCTGTCTGAACAATGGTATGCCAATGACATACTGGTCTGTGGCAGGGCATACAGGATAGAAACCCAGAGCAGAAAAAACATACCATGCTGATGTCTGGCCATTGTCTTCGTCGCCACAGTATCCGTCGGGCAAAGCACTGTATAGCCTGTTCATTACCTCTCGAATCCAGTATTGTGCCTTCCATGCCTGTCCGCTATAGTCATACAGATAGATGGCGTGTTGTATTGGCTGATTGCCGTGAGCATAGTTGCCCATGTTCATAATCTGCATTTCGCGTATCTCGTGTATGACCATGCCGTAGTAACTGTCGTCGAAAACAGGTGGAAGATTGAATACCGAATCAAGCATTTCGTTGAACTTGTCGCGTCCACCCATGAGTCTTATCAGTCCTTCCACGTCGTGGAATACCGACCATGTATAGTGCCATGCATTTCCCTCAGTAAAGGCATCGCCCCATTTCAGAGGGTTAAACGGTTGCTGGAACTGTCCGTTTTCCAGTCGTCCACGCATAAGGTTGCTCTCTTTGTCGAAAACATTGCGATAGTTGTAGGCTCTTTCCTTAAATCTGCGTAATTCCTTGTCAGACTTTCCCAACCTCTTTCCCATCTGATATATACACCAGTCGTCATAGGAATATTCAAGTGTGCGTGCCACGTTTTCGCTTATGTCTATATCGTAAGGCACAAATCCGAGTTTGTTATAGTATTCATGTCCAAGTCTGCCTGTCGACTTTATTTCGGGATGCACATTGTTTGCTCCGTTCACGACAGCCTTCCAGAGCGTTTCAAAGTCCTCCTTCGGCGAGTTGCCCTTGACAATGGCATCTGCCACTACCGATGCAGAGTTGTTGCCTACCATGCAGTTGCGGTGTCCGGGACTTGCCCATTCCGGCAGGAAACCACTCTCGCGATAGGCATTTGCCAGACCAGCCTGCATCTTGACATTCATTTCCGGATACACAAGGTTTAGCAGTGGGAAAAGACAGCGGAACGTATCCCAGAATCCCGTATCAGTAAACATATATCCCTTTTCGGTCTTACCGTTGTAAGGACTGTAGTGTACGGCATTGCCGTCGGCATCGTATTCGTAGAAAGAGCGTGGGAACAGTACCGAGCGGTACAGACAACTGTAGAACGTACGGATATTGTCTATGTTGTCGTCATCTATTTCTATGCGTCCTAAAACATCGTTCCAGCGCTTGTAACCATCTTGCTTTACGTCGTCGAAAGTCTTTCCTTCCACTTCCAGAAGATTGCGCCAAGCCTGCTCTGTGCTTATGAACGACGATGCCACGCGTGCCTCCACAGGCATTCCGCGCCGTGTGCTGAACGTTACGATTGCGCCTGCGTGGTTTCCTTCCGCCATAGTTCCGTCCTTGCGTATATTGCCGTCAGAAACATCTGCCACAGCCGTAAACGGACAGTTGAACGTAATGACAAAATAGTTTCTGAAGTTGTCGGGAACGCCACCGCTGTTGCGTGTTGTCCAGCCGACAATCTGCTGACGTTCAGGAATGATTTTAATGTATGCGCCTTTGTCGAATGCGTCTATCACGAGGCGTGCCTCTTCGGTTGTCGGATAGTTTATGCGCATGATGCAGGCACGTTCGGTAGGAGTCATTTCCATCGTAACGTCGTAGTCTGCAAGATATACGCTGTAGTAGTATGGAGTTGCTTTCTCCGTCTTGTGCGAGAACCAGCTGGCACGTTCTTCCTCGTCGAAGACCATCTTTCCTACCGTAGGCATAAGTGAGAACTGCCCGTAGTCGTTTATCCACGGACTTGGTTGGTGTGTCTGCTTGAACCCTCTTATTTTGTCGGCAGAGTAAGTGTATTGCCATCCGTCGCCCATCTTTCCCGTCTGGGCAACCCAGAAGTTCATGCCCCACGGCAACGCAACGGCAGGGTAGGTGTTGCCCGTTGAGAGTTGGAACTTCGACGCTGTGCCTACAAGGGTGCTCACATGGTCTACAGGCTGCTGTGCATTGACACCCGACAGCAGCACCGACATTATAATAATTAGGAAGTTTCGTTTCATATATAGTCCTTATTTTATGTTTCAAGCGTAATCATCTGCAAATATAGTCAAAATAATTGAAACATCATACTAATTGAAACGAAAAAGTCGCTAACCTTTCGATTAGCGACCTTTTATAGTCTATAAGATGTTTCTTATCTTATTTTGCCCAGAACAGTTTTGTGTATGCATCGTCGCCCTGAACGCTTACTACTGCATCGTAGTTAGCGCGGTTGTTAGCCTTTTCTGTGTTAGGATACATCATGCGGTTAGGCAGTTCCTTCATGTTCTGTGCCTGTGTGTCGGTAGGATAGCTGAGCGCTGGGTAGCCGGTACGACGTATGTCGTTCCAAGCCTGTGTCGGCTGAATGATACCGAAGTTAACCCATTTCTGTGTCAGTATGCCTTCCAGCTTGTCGCTGTATGTTGCCCACAGTGCAGTAGCATAGGTCTCAACCTCTGCATCGCCAGGATATGTGTAGTGAGTAGCTACGCCGCCTGCTATTTCGTCGGCAGCAGCTTCAAACATATTGTTCTGACGATAGTACCACTTTGTAGACTCAACGATACCCTGCTTGAATGCAGCCTCAGCATCGCCTGTAGCCCATCCGCGCTGGATAGCTTCTGCACGGAGGAACCATACTTCGGCAGCAGTGATGATAGGGCTGACGAAGAGGCGGTTGCCTGTGAATGTAGCCGGCTCAAGATATGAGTAGTAGCGCTCTTCATACTTCTGCTTGTTGCCGAAGCCGTTGAAAGAAGAACCCTTTTCTGTCTGTTCGCCGTTGGTTTCCGTACGGTTTGTACCTACATAGTTGCCTTCTGCATTCTTAACATACATTGTCTGCAGGCGTGGGTCGTCTGTGCCAGCAACACGCTGCATGGCATCAATCATTGGCTGTGAAGCCACGTTGTTGATATCCTTGTAGCCGTCGCGGAAGTTTTCCCAGAAGTTGAAGCCGTCGAGGTCTGATGCTACTTCTATCTGATTGTCTGCATCTTCAACCAATGTGCGTGTCATACATTCCTTTATTGCAGTCTGTCCTTCTGCTGTCAGGTCGCCCTTCAGTGCTACGCGAACAGCGAGGCGCAGACGGAGAGAGTTGGCGTAAGCCAGCCATTTAGTCAGGTCGCCCTTGTTGATGTAGTCCTGTGCAGTCAGAGTCTTTGTTACAAGTTCTGTCTTAGAGTTGTTGATAGCTTCTATATCGGTGTAGAGTTCGCCAAGACGCTTGATGGCGTGGCGATATATTTCTACATCGTCGTCGAATGCAGGACGTGAACCGTCGAAGTTGTCGGTTACGCCGAGCATACCTGCATTGAAGAAAGGAGTGTCTCCGAAGAGGTCTGCAATCTGTGTAGCGTGGTCGAGTATGAATACTTCTGCCAGGTCTACCAATATGCGGTCGTTCTTCTGCTGAGCCTCGTCTTCGTTTTCATAGACGTTCTGCAGGTTGCGGAACTGTGCCAGACGCTTGTAGAAAGCGTTCCAACGGTCGTTAGCATATCCGTCGTTGTAGAAGTAAACACCACCGGAATTGTTCTTGTAGCCGCATGTCTGGGCATACTTGCCAAAGATGTTGTCCCATGTGTACACGCGCCAGTAGGCGTTGAATGTATAGTCACGACCATCTTTGTCGTAGAATGTACCGGTCATCAATGTTGAACATGGAGCCTTTGTTACTCCATTCGGGTCATCGTAGAACTCATTGAACGTGTCGTCTGAACAACCTGCCAATGTCAGAATTGCGATTCCACCCAGTATGATTGATTTTATCTTATTCATAATTTATCTGTTTATTAAATGTTACTTTTATTATTGAAACGTATCGTACAATTTAAATGTAACTTATATTAGAAACTTGCACGGAGTGAAACGCCAAATGAACGTGTTGTTACAGATGAACCGCCAATCCAGCTTTGTTCTACCCAGTTTGTTGCGTCTGTTGCTTCTGCATCGAATATCGGCATGTTCTTGTAGATGTAGAACGGGTTGCGTGCAAATGCAGATACCTGCAGCTTGGTGCAGTGGAATTTATTTGTTATGCTCTTCGGGAAGTTGTAGCCGATAACAATCTCACGTACCTTAACATAGCTGTTGTTGAAGATAGCGTGTGAGTAGTAAGTAGGATCGCCTACGCCCCAGTTGTAAGACCAGTTGTACCAGCGTGCTGCTGATATCATGATGTCGTTCTTTTCGCCGTTCTCTTTCACACCCTTCAGTATCATACCGTCGTCGTAGAGAACCTTGCCTGCAGGAGCAACATCTGCCGGAATTACGTTTGCATCGTCATCAAGATAGTATGTCATACCACCGTGAGCCTTGTCGCGGTAATCCATGCTTTCTACCAGTGAGCCACGTCCCATCATGTATTCGTATGGCATGTTGAATACAGCGCCACCGTGACGGAAGTCGAGTGAGAAATCAAGGAAGATGTCTTTGTATGTAACGGTTGCGCCAAGACCACCGGTGTACTTAGGCATAGCGTTGCCAACCTTTACAGGCTCTGTAGAGAGGAGGTAGTTTCCGTCATCCTGTATGATAGGGAGACCAGTCTTTGGATCTACCTGAGGAGCGTATGCGTAGAAGTCGCCGATAGAGCCGCCTACTGAAGAGTAGAGGTATGCTGCACCGTTGTCCCAGCGCTTGTGCTCGAGGATGTCGATACCTTCAGCGAGTTTCTTAACCTTGTTGCGGTTCCATGCGATGTTACCGCGAACGTCGATGCGCCAGTCCTTTGTCAGCAGTGGTGTGCCGTAAGCTGCAATTTCAAGACCCTTGTTTACAAACTTACCTACGTTCATAATCTGACCTGTTGCACCTGTTGAAGATGCGGCTGTTGCCTGCAGAATCTGGTCGTTGATAGTCTTTGTATAGAGAGCGATGTCGATGCCCAGTCGGTTGTTGAGGAACTTGCCTTCAGCACCGATTTCCCATTCGTATGTCATCTCTGGCTTCAGTGCGTTGTTGCCGAGAGACATCTTCTGCCAGTTGGCTACGTAGCCAGACATTGTTGCCTGCTCGAATGCCTTTGAAGCGAAGTATTCTTCAGGAGAAAGACCTACGACACCGTAAGATGCGCGAATCTTGCCATAGTCTAACCATGCCGGACGGTTTTCCTTCATGAGTTCAGAGATGATGATACTTGCGTTTACTGACGGGAACCAGTATGAGTTGTTGTCCTTGAACAGTGTAGACGACTTTTCGTTACGCAGGGTTGCCTCCAGATATGCCCAGTTGTCATAACCCAGTGTGATGTCGCCATACCATGAAGTCTTCAGCATGTGGAGCTCGTATGGAGATGTCTTAGCCTGCTTAACGCTGTTGTTCAGCGAGAACCAGTTTTCCTGGAACAAGCCACCGTCAGTCCATGAACTGAGGTTGTACTGTGATACGCGTCTGCCTGACCATCCTACGAAAGCGCTGAGGTTGAGCTTGTCTGTAAGATTCTTGTCGTACATAAGCATTACGTCGCCGTAGACGATAGAGTAGCGGTTGTTCTTCAGTTCGTAAGAGCCACTGTAAGAGCCGAATGCGTTAGCCTGCTCAGTGCGGTTCTTGTTCTCAATCTTGCTCGATGTGAAGTCTGTTGCGAGGTTACCGCGCAGAGTCAGACCAGGAATAATCTCCCAAGATGGAGCAACCTTAGCTATGATGCGGTTGTTGCGCTCTATCTGCTCTTTGCCGTAGATGTTCCAGAGATATTCGTCTACAAGACCTGTGCGGCTTGAGAAGTCATACTCGTAGCCTTCTGCCGGGTTCTCGTGTACGCTTGAGTTCCATGGGCGGTTCTTGTAGCCTGCCGATGTAATGACGCTGTTGCGGATGTAGTCGAGGTCGTCGAATGCACCGAACATACCTGCGAAGTTACAGAGAAGGCGGTACATACGGTATGGGCGGTTCTTGACGTGTTCTGTCAGGTAGTTTACGCCGTAGTCCAGCTTCAGGTTCTTCAGGATATTGTAGCTTCCGTTCAGGTTGAAGTTGTGCTTGTCGTACTTAGAGTTGTACTGGTTTGGCAAGCTATTTAAATATGTATAAGAGAAACGGAAGTTAGACTTGTCTGTAGCGTTTGTGATGGCTACGTTGTACTGCTGGTCGAAACCTGTGCGGAACAAGTCAGAGAATGGGTTGCTGCTGATGGCATTGTACTTGCGCACTGTGCCGTCGTAGTAGAGCACGTCGCGGCCGTCGTACTTCGGTCCGAAGTATGCAGTACCTGTAACGTACTGGTGCTCAACGCCGTTGCGGTCGTTGCGTGTGTAGAAGCCGTAAGCGTCGGCAGCGCTGCCTACGCGGCTCTGTGGAGTAGCACCAGGACCGAATGTGGTCTGATATTCTGGCATGTAAGCCACCCAGTTGCCTGTCCAGCTTGCGTTGAAGTCGACGCCGATGCCCTTAGAGCCACGTCCGCTCTTTGTTGTAATCATTACGACACCGTTGGCACCTTCAGAACCGTAGAGTGCTGTTGCGGCAGCACCTTTCAGGATTGAGAGGTTCTCGATGTCCTCTGGGTTGATCTGTGCCAGACCGTTGGTGTTGACGCGCTGGTCGCTCCAGTAGTCCTTGTTGTTGGCATCGCCGTTGCGTACAGGCACACCGTCGAGGATAATCAGCGGCTGGTTTGTACCAGAGATTGACTGCAAACCACGAATGTTCATTGAGATAGAACCGGTTACGCCGCCAGGAGCTGTCTTGATAGACACACCTGCTGCCTTACCGTAGAGTGCAGAACCAAGCGAAGGAGAAGCTGTCTTGGCTATGTCGTCTGCCTTAATCTGGCTTACGGCATAACCTACCTTGCGAGCATCTTTCTTGATGCCGAGAGCAGTAACGACTACTTCGTTGAGGTTGGTTGACTCTTCGACAAGAGTAACGTTGATGTACTCCTGTCCTCTTACCGGGATGTTCTGAGTCTTGTAGCCGATGTAGCTGATCTCGAGGATTGACGCTGCATCGCACTTGATGAGGTACTCACCATCCATGTTTGTCATCGTACCAGTCTTAGAACCCTGTACCTTGACAGTCGCACCGATAACCGGCTCGCCTGTTTCGTCAGTGACAGAACCCTTTACTGTAACGTTCTGTGCCGATAATGCGACGGCAAAGAACATGAGAAGTCCTGTCAGACAGGCTCTCAATGTGAAACAATTTTCTTTCTTTTTCATTTTTTGTACATTTAAGGATTCAATGATTTTATGTTAATTAATAAGTAATTCGTATGAATAATGATTCTACGTAGAAATTATTATAGTTGATTTTTTCATATATATTCTGTTTAATGTTTTCTGTAAACTCTTTTTTTTGTTACAACGCCTCAAAATTATAAAAAAATTACATATAAACAAAAAAATGCAAAAGAAATATTCAAAATATTGACAAATGTCAACAAATTAGGTGCAGATTTTTACAAAATGACGAAATATCTGCACGTTTTAACACATGATATAAGCGTTTTTTGTTCTTGGAAGCATTGTGTGTCGCAGAGTGATGCAATGCTTGCGAAAGTGTGGATGTATAATCAATTTTTGCCCGTTTACTGTGGCGAGAATGCCCGCGAAAGTCGTTCCGGACAAAAAAGGTGCGAAATATGCCCGAAATTCGCATGTTGCCGTAACTGCCTGACGGTCAGCGTGATGTCGCGAAATATGGCAGAAATATGCCGGAAAAGCATGTGTTAAAATTGTCAAAGAGCATGTTTGAGATTGTCAAACACACTGTTTGAGGAGGTCAGACATAGTGTTTGAGGGTGTCGGGCACTGTGCCTGGCAGGGCAAAAAACGCGAAATAGGAGCCTCAAAGATACTCTTTGACAATTTTAACACTTATAGTTGGTGTCGGTTTTAGCATATTTTTGCAGTCGGAAAGGTTTGTTTGCATCTCTTTTGCACTTTTTCCCCTGTCAAAATTTTTCATCATTTTTCGCCCCGAAAGAAAATCCTGATGAGTTTGGCACGCTTTTTGCAGGAAGACAAGAAAGACGATTTATTCTGGCGTAGACTTGTATGTTAGATTTTTTTTGTACATTTGCAGACTGATTGACGTTACACCTTATATAATAATAAGAAAGAGCATGACACTATATCCGAAACTCATAATGGATGTTCTCGCGACAGTTGTCTATCCGGGAACAAAGAAAAATCTGGTCGAGAGCGAAATGATAGCCGACAATCTGCGCATTGACGGCATGAACGTCTCGTTCTCAATAATCTTCCCTCGCGACACCGACCCGTTCATAAAGTCGACGCTGAAAGCGACGGAAGCAGCCATACACTACCGCATCTCTAAAGACGTGAACGTGGAAATAACGCCCGAATACAAGTCGCAGCAACGTCCCGAGCCCGACAAGCTGCTGCCGCAGGTGAAGAACATCATAGCCGTCAGTTCGGGCAAGGGCGGCGTGGGCAAGTCTACCGTTGCCGCCAACCTCGCCGTAGCGCTGGCAAGGCTTGGCTACAAGGTGGGACTGCTCGACACCGACATATTCGGTCCGTCGATGCCAAAGATGTTCGGGGTGGAAGACGAACGCCCGTACGCAGAGCAGATAGACGGGCGCGACCTGATAATTCCTGTCGAGAAATATGGCGTCAAGCTGCTGAGCATAGGCTTCTTCGTCAGTCCCGACACGGCTACGCTGTGGCGCGGAGGCATGGCGTCGAACGCGCTGAAACAGCTTATAGCCGATGCCGACTGGGGCGAACTCGACTACTTTATCCTCGACACGCCTCCCGGAACAAGCGACATACACCTGACGCTGCTACAGACGCTTGCCATCACGGGCGCCGTCATCGTCAGCACACCGCAGCAGGTGGCTCTGGCTGATGCGCGCAAGGGAATAGACATGTACAGAAACGACAAGGTCAACGTGCCGATACTTGGACTGGTGGAGAACATGGCATGGTTTACGCCGGAAGAACTGCCCGACAACCGCTACTACATCTTCGGCAAGGAAGGCTGCAAGCAGCTCGCCGAAGAAATGCAGGTGCCGCTGCTGGCACAGATACCGATAGTGCAGGGCATACGCGAGGCAGGCGACGAAGGCACTCCGGCAGCACTCAACATAGAGTCGGCGGTGGGACAGTCATACCTCTCGCTTGCCCAGGCAGTCGTTACGGTAACGCGACGCAGAAACGCCGAACAGCCTAAGACGGAACGAATACACGTGAAATAATGTAGCAAGTCCTGCTTCCGCAGGATGCAAAAAAAACATTCAGCAACGTGCTACGGCGTTGCTGAATGTTTTATTCTCATATTTATATAGTCGCGACACTCCTCCATGAGCCACTTGGGAGTGGACGTCGCACCGCATATTCCAACGGTGTCTACGCCGTCGAGCCAACTCATGTCTATCTCTTCGGCACGCTCTATATGGTAGCTACGTGCATTCTTGCTCAGACACTGGGCAAACAGCACGCGCCCGTTGCTGCTCTTTCTGCCGCTGACAAACAGCACCACGTCGTGGCGCGACGCAAAGTCGGCAATGTTGGGCATGCGGTTGGCAACCTGTCGGCAGATGGTGTCGAAGCTCTCGAAATGGGCGTCCGCAGAGATATGCTCCCTGATGTAGCTGATGATTTGGCGGAACTCGTCGAGCGACTTCGTGGTCTGCGAATAGAGATAGATGTCCTTGTTGAAGTCGAGTTGCATCACGTCGTCGATGTTTTCCACGACAATGGCTTTGCTGTTGGTCTGTCCTACAAGACCGAGCACCTCCGCGTGTCCGTTCTTTCCGAAGATAACAATCTGCGCATTGGGATTGGCAGCAAACTGCTTTTTTATTCTTTTCTGCAACTGAAGCACAACGGGGCAGGTGGCATCTATAATCTCTATGCCGTTTTGCCTTGCCGTCTCGTAAGTATGCGGCGGCTCGCCGTGAGCGCGAAGCAGCACTTTGGCGTTGTGAAGCCTGTTCATCTCGTCGTGATTTATAGTCTCAAGCCCCATGCTTTTCAGGCGCTCACACTCCATGCCGTTGTGTACTATGTCGCCGAGACAATACAGTTGCTGCTTGTTTGTCAGCTCCTCCTCAGCCTTCTTGATGGCTGTCGTTACGCCGAAGCAGAACCCGCTGCCATCGTCAATCTCTATCCTCATAACTTGAAAACTTAATCGTCAGACAATCAGTGTTATAGCCTCATAGACTTAAACCTTACGGTCAATAGCCTTCTTTCCTTATTCTCAGTCCCTTCAGGTCGTCGAAATAGGTGTCGAGCAGTATCTGTGCAGCCGTGAACGATGTCATCTCGCCGCGCAAGACACGCTCTTCGGCTTTCGACATGCGCTCCTGTATGATGTCGTTGTTGTAGAAACTGTTGCGCAGCTGCTCGTTGATGCTTTCATACATCCAGTATTTAGCCTGCTCGTTGCGCCTTATGTCGAAGTAGCCGTTAGCCTTTACGAAGTCGATATACTGGAAAATCATGTCCCACACTTCCTTAATTCCGTTTCCGAAGAACCCGCTGTAGCAGAGCACCTTAGGCGTCCATCCGCTTGCCGGCATGGGGAAGAAGTGCAGAGCGTTGCGCAGGCTGGTGGCAGCCATCTGGCACTTGTCCACATTGTTGCCGTCGCACTTGTTTATGGCAATACCGTCGCTTATTTCCATTATGCCTCGCTTGATGCCCTGCAGCTCGTCGCCCTGTCCGGAAAGCTGTATGAGCAGGAAGAAGTCGACCATAGAGTGGCATGCCGTCTCACTCTGTCCGACACCCACAGTCTCAACGAAAATCTTGTCGTAGCCTGCTGCCTCGCAGAGAATTATCGTCTCCCTCGTCTTGCGGGCAACGCCTCCCAGCGAGCCAGCCGTTGGCGAAGGGCGGATGAAAGCCTCATCTCTCTGAGTCAGTTTCTCCATGCGCGTCTTGTCGCCGAGAATGCTTCCCTTGCTCCGTTCGGAACTCGGGTCGATGGCAAGTACAGCCAGCTTGCCGCCCGTACGGTCGAGAACGTGGCAGCCGAACTGGTCTATAGACGTACTCTTGCCTGCTCCCGGCACGCCGCTGATGCCTATGCGCACCGACTTGCCGCTGTATGGCAGGCACTTGTTGATAACCTCCTGAGCCTTGGCATAGTGGTCGGGATTGATGCTTTCAACGAGCGTTACGGCTTGAGAAAGTATCGTTACGTCGCCCTTGAGGATGCCTTCGACCATCTCGTCGACAGTGTATTCGTGGCGGCGGTAGCGTCCGCGTTTCAGATAAGGGTTTATGATTGAAGGTTGCTGCACGCCTTCGTTAACTTGCAGCCCCTTGTATTCCTCGTTGTTTTCAGGATGTTCCATGATTCAGTTGTATGTTTATGTTTTTTATTTTTTAATTCTTTTCTATGTGAGTTTTGTCTTTCTTCTACATGCGCGTTTTGCCTGCGTCGTTACTGCACGTTTACCTTGATGATGCGCTTCGGCTGCTTAGGGTCGTTGGTAATCATCAGTATTCGTGGTTTCGAGCGTGCCGCTTTCAGTTCTTTCTTGTCGGCAGTAATCTTCATTTTTGCCTCTTCTCCAGGAGCAATATGGGTGTCGCTGAGCGATACTTTCAGCCCGGTGGTGAACATCTGCATGCTGTTGATGTCAAGCATGGATGCTCCTGTGTTCTTGAGCGTTATCGTTGCGGTCATGCGTTTCTTCTTGCCGAAAGTCAGCATAAGTTCCTCTTCCGACAGTTCGAGGCGCGGAGCCTGTGCCAGCTGAAAAGCCGTCATCTCCTCGAAGTTGGGGAGAATGATGGTCGACACGCTGATTTCCTTGTCCTGACTGACCTTGTCGCCTGGATTGTTGCCTAAGAAAATGTTTGTCTGAACGAGTCCGTAGGTGTTCAGTTTTTCGGAGTCGAGCGTGATGCGTGCCACTCCTGAGCGTCCCGGCGATATCGTCGTCGGCGACACTTCGGCTTTCAGGTATGGCGGCAGGTGCATGACGACAGGCGACAGGCGCTTGTCGGAGTTGTTTTTTATGTGTATCTCCTGGAACGGACGGTCGCCTACGTTGACGTCGTCGAACTCGATGTCTCGCTTGTCGATGCTCAGTTCGCCGATGGAGTAGGGGTACTGACCTGCGAAATCGTGAATCTCGTCAACGACAACGCCTTTCAGCGTGAGCAGCACGGGCGGCTCGTCGTTGTCAAGATAGAGACCAACCTGCTTCTCAAAGTGTCCCATCTGCTTTGAATCGTATGTGGCTGCAACCTTGAACGACTGACCGGCAGCAATGCCGTTTCGGGGATAGTCGACTGTCGTACATCCGCATGAGGTCTTCACGTTCTCAATGTTCAGTGTCGTGCCTGACGTGTTCTGCAACTCAAACTCTGCCGTAACAGGCATTCTGTAGATAACTTGTCCGAGATTTATCGTACTGCTCTTTGTCTCCACCTGTTGTGCGTGCAGCTGGAATGCAGCCGCTATGGCAAATGCAGTTATGATTGTTTTTCTGCTCATCATATTATGTTTGTTTTCTTGTTTACAGTGTCTTATTCCTTTTTTCGTTGTTCCAATGACAATCACGCGAAAGCGTCTTGTCTTATTCTACATGCATTGTCTGTGCCTTGTCGCGCCCCATGAAGGCTGGCGAATATGCACATTGCGCCGTTGCAGTGCCTGAACGATAATCGCCTTTGCGGTCGATGTAGTATTCCATCTCTACGGTATGCGTGCCTTTTGCCATCTTGTCGAAATAGAAATGCGTGGTATAGTCTTGCGGAGCAACATAGCAACCGTAGTGATAGCCGCTCAGTTGGTTTGTTGGCTCAAGGCATGCTGCACGCTTGTCAACAACCTCTACGAAGTCGAAGTCGCGCTCAGCCTTTATCGTAATGCGCACTTTTATGCGGTCGCCGACACTCATTTGCTTTCTGTCGGTTATGATTTCCCGCTTCACGGTCAGTCCCTCGCTTGCCGACCTGATGTCTTTTACGGGCTGCATGAACTGTGCATAGACAGCTCCCCACGATGTTCCGTCGCTTGATTTGTCGACGGTGAAAGTCTGTCGGTTGTCTCTTTCCACTGTCGTCTTTACATATCCGAGACCTGAAATCGTTTCTGGCACAGGGAGCAGCCTGCCGTCAGTCATGAGGGTTGCTGGCTTGCCAGTGTTAAGACTTTGCATGTTGCCATCCAGGAAAGCATAGATGGCATCTACTGCGTTGACAGGTGTGTTCCAGGATGTGGTGCGTTTTTCCTGCAACAGCCATCTCTGCATTTCCTCGACGGTAGCCTTGTCGTCTGGTTTGAGCATCTTCAGTGCTTCGATGGCAGCCACCTGTGTCGGTATCTTGTAGTCAAACCATGAGTAGTAGGCACGCGGCGAGTCGTAGTAGCGACCCATTTCCGGCGTGCAGACACTGTATTCCTCCATGCTCTTGAGATATTCTGATGCACGCTTGTCGTAGCCGTTCTTCATAAGAATGACAGCCGAGCAAGCCTTGCCGTATATGGTAAGCACTGATGTTTGCTCCGACAGACGCTTTACAAAACAGTCGGCGGCAGTGCCGCTGCGTCCTTTTGGATGTCGGTCGATAAGCGAATTGATATAAAGAATGTGGAGTGCGGTTTCCGAAGGGATATATTTCCTGCGTAATGATGACTTCATTTTCATCATTTCGTTGTACTCGTCAACCAGTCGGGAGTCTAAGTACACAAATGCTTTTTCAAGCATCTTGGCTGTCGACGACTGAGTGTCTGTCAGTTTGTTGAGGCGTGCAAACATCTCGCAGATTGCCGTAGTGATATATGTAGAGCCCTGCATGCCTTGCCACCAGCTCCATGAGCCGTCGCTGTTTTGCAGTCTTTGCAGTTTCTGCAAGGCATCATTAAGGCGCATGTCCATAGTCGGTTTGTCAAAGAATTTCATAAGCTGGCGACGCTGTGCAGCCTCGTTGTTAGCCTGCATGACCCATGGCGTTTCTTCGAGAATAAGCGATTTCAGCTCCTGATTCTTCTCCAGTTCGCTCTCAAATGCTTCACGCTCGCCGTTGCTCCACTGTCTTACGGTCTCCTCGATGTCTGGCGTGGCATTCATAATGTGCTGACCTAATGTGTTGACATACAGTGAAATGGCTTGTGTAAGCGCATCGTCGCGATAGCCGTAGGCGTATGTAGGCATAGCCTGAACCATCATCCAGACAGGATTGTTGGCATATTCTACGGTAAGAAGCTCGTGGGTCGCATTTTTGTCGAACAGTGTATTGAGGTCTAAACTGAACGTTCCTGGTTCGTGTTGTGTGAATGGTCGGGTGTTTGTAACAAGCTCTTTGTCGGTCAGGATAGGCAGATAGTGTTGCTCGCCGTCGCTGAAAGTGTTGCCCTTTGCAACTATGCGGCAGATGTAAAGCATGTTGTCTTCGTCGTCGGCAACAACATCGAAGTTGACATTTGTTGTCTCTCCGGCAGCAACAGAGAATGGTTGCTGTTGCTGGTATAAAACTTTTTCATTCTCCGGATTTAGCAACTGTATTGTTGCAGTACCGCTCTGTGTTTCTTCAGACGTGTTGATGACTTTTGCAGCGATTACAGCCCTGTCGCCAAAACGCAGGAAACGAGGCATATTGGGTTGCACCATGATGTCTTTCTTTGCTACGGTTTCATTCTCGGTATATGCATAGTTCATGTCAGCATCATGTGTTATAGACATGAAACGCCATGTCGTTATGCTTTCCGGCACTTTGAAACGAATGCAGACATCGCCGCTTTCGTCAGTCATAAGGGTTGGGTAGAAGAATGCCGTTTCAGCCATATCTTCACGCATTTGTACGTCGTTGAAATCCTCGATGCTGCTTTCTTCATCTGTAAGGCTGGCTTCTTTCGCTCTATAGCCATAAATTTTGGTTTTATTTTCTTCATCAAGTTTGGCTGCATTCATCTTTGCCAGTGCTACAGGTGGTACTTCATAAAGCATATCAGCACTTTCCCGTTTGGCGGCTCCGCGTATCATAATTCCACTAACCATCCCACTAAACAAAGGGGAATAGAAATCGAAAAGACTTTCGTCAAAATGACTTCTGTCGATAGTATAATGTTTTGTCCAACTAATACCACGTGTCAGAAAGCAGGCAATACTAGTTGTATTCGGTTTTCCCCAGCCAGATGAGTGCAAGTAATTATTATTGAAGTTAAGTTTGAAAAACCAACTGTTCTTTTCTATCTGGTCAAGCGTTTTGTCGAAAAGAACGGCCATTGTCTGCGCTTTGGCAGGCGTTCCGTCAGGATGTGTAACGTGCATTGTCCATTCTTCTTCCTGTCCGGGAACGAGTTGGTTACGGAATGTTGTCCATCGAGTGATAAGCCTCTTGTCTGGCAGAGGCTTCCTGATGGTTGCAGAATGACTGTACATGATGCCGTCTTTTACCCATGCGTAACTGATGAAAACAGCATCTCCATATTTATTTTCGTATTTGAAATCGCGGTTATGCAGACTGTTGCTGACAACAAAAGAGCCTTTCTCAATAATCTCGTTGCCTGTAACGATGTGGTAATAAATGCGTGTATTTGTGTCGGAAGTGCCTAATTGCAGATGAACAGGACTGCCGTCGGCTGGAAATTCATAGCCTGAAATATAAAACCAGTCGTGTGTCTGAACAACAGGACGTGTGTCTTTCAGGCTGAAAACAATAAACTCATGTTCCGCGGTATCGTTCTCGCATATTGCCTTTATGGTGTGTTTGCCATACAGTAGATGACTTATCCGTTCCAGGCGGATGCTCTCGTTGCTGCTGACAGTTGTGGCTTTTTCCCCGTCAATATAAACCTTAATCTTTGTATTGATAGGCTTGCCAGCCATATTTGTATATGAGAAACTGACAGTTGGAATGCTGTCGCGCAAGATTATATTGTCCATGTTGATACTAAGTGCAGTAGCGCGTGTGCCGATAGGCATACTTATTTCCGCAGCATGGGTCTCACCAGCCTGATCAGTAACTTTTGCCGTTGCCAATATATTATAGAAACGTGCGTTGTTGCGACCGTTGTTCTTGTTTATGTATTCGTCTTCAGGAAGGAGTATAGGCATTTCAACGGTGAAGCGACCATTGTTGTCGGTAGTGGCAACACCCTCGTACAATAGTTCGTTATCTGGTCTGTTATCGTGCCGCCAACGCCACCAGGAAGACTTGCGACGCATAACTTTATAACTAACTTTGCCACCCTGAACGGGTACACCAGCATAACTTTTGGCTTGACCGCTTACTTTTATCGTGTCGCCGACAGAGTATTGTTCGTTGTAGTCGTCGAAGTCGACAGTAAATGTCGGACGTTTATATTCCTCAACAGATATGCTTTTCGATGCTGTTCTTTCGATAATTAGTTGATAGGTTCCTGTAAGTCTGCTCTCTGGAATTATGAAGTCGGCAGCAGCCTTGCCATATTTGTCGGTAACAACACTAACGGTTTGCACTAACTCGTTGTTGGCATCGTGCAGTTGTATGTCGTATTTCCTGTCGACAACAGGCGCAGTCTTGTTGTCTGGAGTACATGTATATGCAATAATAGCAGCATGAATAGTTTGTCCGGGACGGTATATCTTGCGGTCGGTAAATATCGAAGCGTAAGTTATTGTTCCTTCTTGGCGATAGTAGTTTAAATATGCAGACATGTTGGTAATAGGCATATATCGGTCGCTTTCCGTATAAGCCCAGACTCTATTAGGTTTTTTTGTACCGTATGCATGTATGTATTCGCCGTTGCTGTCTGTTGTAACGTTGTCTGTAACAGCAGGTTTGTTCCATGAAATATTAGTATTTAGTTGCAGTTTAGCGTTGCTTATGGGTTGTCCGCTTGAGGCATTTACGACAATATATCGTATCTTTTTATTAGGCAGTTCCTGATTTATAACATATACATCTGTAACGTACAACAGATTATATTCAGGCTCAATATCATTTGTTTCTGCAGATGTCTCAATGAGATAAACGCCTGCCGACAGTTTTGGCAGCATTATTGAGTCGTTGAAAATCTCATATTCGTGATATCCGTTGAAAGCTTTTGTAACCGTTTGTCGTGTTGACTTCAGTTGCAATTTCTTCAGTTTTTTAATGTCTTTCTCATTATATTTAGACCACTCTTTGCTTCCGTCAGTATCTACGCGTGTAATGTTGATAGTTATTTCACTTATGTTTCTTATATCTGAGATTTCCAGTTTATATTCTTTGTTGGGAAGAATGACATTGCTTTCCGTCCTTATCTTAAACATCGGATTGACCAGTTGTTCCTTGTAGTTTGCAAGTACATCGTTGTTTCTCCATCCTTTCCATTTGTCAATATTGTTGTTCAGGTAGTCGTAAAGTTGTTTCGGCTCAGTATCGTGAGCCTCTTTCATGAAGTCATATCTCGCTATTGCAATCTCGCATGCAGCATCCAAATCGCCATATTCAGCCATCAGCGAGTCGAGTTTGCTTATGTACCTGCTGTTTTTTATATTGTAGTCAGATGGTTCTTTCTTTTGTTTTGTATCCTCTAGGGCCGTGAGCAAAGCTGCCGTTCGCAGAGGTGTGTTGCGGTAATAACGATTCATGGAAGCATAGTCTCTTGCGTTATATCCAATGACGTGTAGCAGGTCGTTGTTGAAAATCTTGCTGTCGACATTCTCAACGATTAGTGGTGCGTATTCGGCAGACTTCACGGCTGCCAGCAGTTCAGGGTATAGCATCGACTTTTCAAAGTGATATTTACTGACAGAGTCGTTGTATATATCTTCGATATTTTTGTATATAGAGCCTAACACAGAGTGGTAGACCGATGCCAGCACTTTGTCTTTTCCACCAGAAAGCGTCGCAGCATCCTCAAGCCTGCTAATTGCTTTTCTTAAAGAATCAGGAGTTATACTTGTCAGTTTGCTGACACGCAGGAGCTGAGCCTTAAGCAGATGTCCGTAAGCTCGTTCCCTTGTAGCCTTGTCAATAATCCTGTCGAGTATCTTTATCTCAGTTCGTGGCTGATCATTTTTTTCTGCATTCTCAACATCAGTCCACAGTGATGTGAAGTCATCAGCACGCATAAATGAAGGGACTAATGTAAGTATAGCAAACAGTAATATAGCAATTTTTCTCATTTTTTTCTGCAAATATACACTTTTATGTTGTAACAGGCAAATGATTTATGTTTTGTTAGACTTTTGGTTTGTGTTTTATGTTTTCTTTTGTTTAGTTTATTGTGTTTAATACAAGAAATCTCTGCCGACATAATCGTTTATGTTCGGCAGAGATTTATTTTGGTGCTGTAAAGTTTTTTATTCTTCAGTCTTTGCAGTGTCGTCTTTCTTTGTTGTTTTTCTTATTGCACGCTTGCGCTTTGGCTTTTCTTCCTTAGCAGTAGTCAGCTTCACTCCAGCAAGTTCTGGGTCTATCAGTATTCGTCCGCAGTATTCGCAGACGATGACTTTCTTGTGCATCTTGATGTCTAGTTGTCTCTGTGGCGGAATCTTGTTGAAGCATCCTCCGCATGCATCACGCTGAACGTAAACGATACCGAGACCGTTGCGTGCGTTCTTGCGTATGCGCTTGAAGCTGTTGAGGAGACGCGGCTCTATTTTTAGTTCATAGTCTTTTGCCTTGTCTTTCAGACGTTCTTCCTCTTCTTTTGTTTCCTGCATTATCTCGTCAAGTTCCTCGCGCTTTCCTTCAAGGTCCTGCATTCTGTCGCTGATGAGTTCCTGTGCTTTCTTTAGATCTTCTTCTCTTTCTGCAATTTTCGTAGTTGCTTCAGTGATTTTCTTATTGCACAGTTCTATTTCGAGTGTCTGATATTCTATTTCTTTGCTCAGAGTGTCGTATTCGCGGTTGTTCTTTACCTCGTTTAACTGGTTCTTGTATCGCTCCACGCTTGCCTGTGCGTTGGCAATTTCGCCTTTGCGTACAGTGATAGCGCTCTTAAACTCAGCAATGTCGCTCTGTATTTTTTCAGAACGTGTGCTGAGACCGGCTATCTCGTCTTCCAAGTCTTGAACTTCGAGAGGGAGTTCTCCGCGCAGTGCTTTCTTCTCGTCGATAGACGAAAGGGTTGTTTGCAGCTGAAACAGTGTTTTCAGTTTCTCTTCTACAGAGAGGTCGGTTGGATCTTTTCTTGCCATAGTCTTAAAAGTATTTTATTGGATTTGTATTTATCTTTGTCATATATGTTCTTACCTGCGGGCATTTTTTTTCCAGAATGTCTTTGAATATTTCCGGAGTGTACTGCTCGCTTTGATAGTGTCCGATGACACATATCTGTATGTCGTCGTTATGGTCGAAGAAGTCGTGATAGTGCATTTCGCCAGTTATGAAGGCGTCTGCTCCGGCTGCTATTGCTTCTTCCAGCAGGAACGAGCCTGCTCCTCCGCAAATGGCAACGCGGCTTATCTGTCGGCTTATCAGGCTGTTTGTCTGTACGCATTCCACGTTGAAGCGCTCTTTCAGCATTCCGATGAAGTCTGTCGCAGCCATTGGTGCCGGCAGGGTGCCTATCGTTCCTGAGCCGCACTCTATGTCGCCTACCTGCTTTGTGGTGAAGAAACGCACGTCGGTCATGCCCATTTTCTCGGCTATGCGATAGTTTACTCCGTCTCGCGCATTGTCGATGTTTGTGTGCATCGACACTATTGCGATGTCGTTTTTCAGTGCTTTTATTATGCACCGCTGTACTTCGTTTGTCCCTGTTATATTGCGCAGTTTGCGGAATATGAGAGGGTGGTGCGACACGATGAGGTTGCACGCATTTTCAATGGCTTCGTCGACGATTTCTTCGGTTACGTCAAGACACAATAAAACCCCTGATACATACGTCTCTGTTAATCCTACTTGCAAGCCGGCATTGTCCCAGTCTTCCTGCAGAGGCAGTGGCGCAAAGTGTTCAAGGGCAGCAACTACTTCTTTTATTTTCACGCTGTCTTAGCTTTCTTATGTACTTTTTGTGCAGTTTTGAACTGCAAAAATAATGTTTTTATTTTAATTTTGATGTTTTTTGCAGCAGTCTTTAACTCTTTTTATGTATTTTGTTCAGTCTGTCGGCACTATGCTGATAGCGTATCCGCCACCGTTGACGGTGGTCAGTGTGAGTACTGATTTCGATGTAACGCGCTGTTTCCTTATGGTGTATCGTGCCTGATTCTGCCTGTTGTCGGCATCTTTCGCGTCGCAATATATTGTGGCTGTGTATTCCTTTCCTGGCTTCAGGAAGTTCAGTTCGAGCCTGGATTTCCTGCGGTCTACTGCCGTTATTGAGCCCACGAACCACCTTTCGCCGTTCTTTTCGCGCCGTGCGACAGTGATATACTGTCCCGGGTCGGCTTCCACATAGTGCGATTGGCTCCAGTCTGCCGGTACATCTTTTATGAACTGGAAGGCATCGGCATATCGTTCGTAGCTTTCCGGAACGTCGGCAGCCATTTGCAGCGGACTATACATTATTATATATAGTGCCAGTTGGTTGCATACGGTAGACGATATTCGGTTCTTGTTTTCTGGATTTACCTTCGACAGGTCGCTTTCCAGCAGTCCCGGCGTGAAGTCCATAGGTCCTCCCATCAGTCTGGTAAACGGCAGTATGGTTGTGTGTTGCGTGCCAAATCCGTCTGTGGCGTAAAATTCCTGTCCGCGAGCCGACTCGTTGCAGAGCAGGTTAGGGTAGGTGCGGCAGAGTCCCGTCGGCCGTACAGCCTCGTGGGCATTGACCATCAGTCGGAAGTCTGCTGCCCGTTTCACTGCGTGCAGGTAGTGGTCGACCATCCACTGGTCGAAGTGGTGTCCCCCGTAGGGGAATATCGGACCTACATATCCGCTCTTTATCAGTTCGCAACCGTTGTCGGCAGCCAGTCGGTAGGCATCGTCGAGCTGTCGTTCATAGTTGAGTACGGATGCTGATGTCTCGTGGTGCATGATGATTTTCACGCCCTTTTCCTCTGCATACCTGCTGAGTTTCTTCAGGTCGTAGTCGGGATACGACTGCGTGAAACTGTAGTTGTCGAGTTTCTGCCATGAGTCTTCCCATCCCTTGTTCCATCCTTCCACGAGCACGGCATCGAATGAATTGTCTGCCGCGAAGTCTATATATCGCATTACGTTGCTGTTGTTGGCGGCGTGTCTGCCTGTTGTCGGCAGTTTTGTGTAGTCGGTTTTCTCTATGTCTATGTGCTGATAGTCGGCATAGTTCCACGTTTCTGCTCCGCTCATCATTTCCCACCATACGCCCACATATTTTATCGGATGAATCCACGACGTATCTTCTATCTTGCACGGCTCGTTCAGGTTGAGTGTCATTCTGGATGCCAGCATGTCTCTGGCATTGTCGGTTATGATGACAGTTCGCCACGGCGTGTGTGCCGGACAGTGCATCCTTGCCATCCGTCCCTCGCTGTCGGGCGTGAGGCGCGACGTCAGTGTCAGTGTCGTGTCGTTCAGTTCGAGGTGCATGGCAGAATAGTCTGTGAGTGCTGCCTCGTGTATGTTTATGTATATTCCGTCGTCGGTCTTCATCAGCAGCGATGTCTGTACGCCGGTCGGCGAGAATGGACTCTGGCATGCGTTGGCGGTTATGGCGTCGTTCATCATTTGCCTTATCTCCGTCAGTCGGCATGTCCTGTATTCATATTCGCTGGTGTCGTAGTCGCCTGGTATCCAGTATGCCGTATGGTTTCCGCACATAGCAAACTGCGTCTGCTCCTGTTTCACCCATACGTTGTCGAGCTGTTGCTGTCGCGGCAGTTCGTATCTGAATCCCACGCCCTCGTCGTATACGCGGAAACGCACTGTTATCCGTCGGTTGGTGGTAGTCTGCCTTACCGTTGCAGCCAGTTCGTTGTAGCTGTTGAGTATTTCGTCTTCTTCGCCCCAGACAGGTCTCCACGTCTCTGAAAACGACGATGTGATTGTGGTGTCGGGCACGAAGTTTCCGTCGAGGTCAGCCCAGTTTATCAGTTGCAGTCCCAAGTGCGAGGGTCTGACTATCTCCTTGTCTTTGTAGAATATGCGGTAGGTCATGTTGCCGTTGTCTACGTAGAACTGCAGGCGCACCTGTCTGTTGGGCGAGCATATCTCCGCGCTCCACGTCAGCGACATTGTCAGCAGCGAGAGAAATAATAGTGATAATCGTTTCATAAGATATAAAAAATAACCCCGACACAGTGGTTGTATGTCGGGGTTGTGTTTATGTTTGTCAGTCGCGGCACCCGATGTTTGCCATGTAGACACCGAGAATTATCAGTCCGCATCCTATCCATGCTATGAATGTCATCTCTTCATGCAGCACTATGGCGCTGAAGATGACGGTAGAGAACGGCACCAGATAGATATAGTTGTTCGACGTTACGGCGCCGAGCTTGTTTACTACGAATGTCCAGAGCAGGAAGCATGCGAACGATGCTATCAGCGCAAGGAACAGCAGGTTGAGCATGACTTTCACGTCGAGCAGGTTTTCCAGTGGGAACTGCCATGGGTAAACAAGGAACAGCGGCATGGCGGTAAGCAGTCCGTAGATGAACATTTTTCGCGTGATGAACACCGAGTCGTACTTGTTGCCCATGAATTTCAGGAAGTAGCCGTAGACACCGAACGACACCATCGTCAGTATGGCGAGCATGTCGCCTTTCGGATGCAGCTCAACGTGTCCCTTCAGCACGACGATGGCAACGCCCGCTATGGCAACGGCAGAGCCTATGAACAGTATCTTGCGTATGGGAATGTTCTTGTAGGTCAGCAGCACCAGCGCTGTCGTAACGATGGGGGAGATGCTGGCTATGAAGCCCACATTGTTGACGTAGGTATAGTTTACCGCCATGTTTTCCGTTATGAAATAGAGCGAGCCGCCGGTAATGCCGAGCAGCACCATCATCATCTCGTCTTTCAGCGAGTCTGCCCACAGCTTGCGCGGACTGATAAACAATATTGCGATGTAGGCTATTGCTGCGCGCATGACAAATATTTCGAGTTCGCTCATGCCTGCCTGTATGAGCACCTTCGTGCTTACGAGCGTGCATCCCCAGATGAAAACAATGGCAAATGCTACGAGATGCCATATGTTGAAAATGCTTTTCTTGCTGTCTTCTCCCATGTTTATAGTTCCTGTTTTTATACTGTCGTTGTTCCAAATCAAGTGCAAAAATACTTATTTTTTTTCGTTATAACAAAAAATGTAAATCATTTCTTTCTCCTTTTATATTATTTACGCGCGCCTTATGTGTTGTTTTTGTTCGGAAAAGGCTGACTGCTGCCGTGTTCCGGCGACGTAATTTCTGCCTACAGCAAATAGCGTGCCAAACTCATCAGGATTTTCTTCCGGGACGAAAAAGTATGAAAAATTTTGACAGGGGAAAAGTCTCCAAATAGAATTTTTGTAGCCTCTAAAACTGCAAAAATCTGTTAATTTCCAGACCAAACACAACTGTTAAAATTGTCAAAGAGTACCTTTGACATACCTATTTCGTCTGTTTTGCCCTGCAAAACATAGCGTCCGACACCCCCAAACACTGTGTCTGACCTCCTCAAACAGTGTGTTTGACAATCTCAAACATACTCTTTGACAATTTTAACACTTGTGTTTCTTGCTTAAAAGGTGTATATTTTGCGTTAACAAACTGATTGTCAGGCGATTGCAGGTGCATGCGAATTTTGGGCATATTTTGCTCCTGCGATTTTTGAAACGACTTTCGCGGGCATTCTCGCGACAGTAAACGGGCTAAAATTGATTATATGTTTTATAGTGCTTTTCTGCCTGCCGACGTCGCAATGACACCAGATATTCCTGTCGATTTTCAGTCGTTGGCAGTCGTAAAAATGATTTTTTTGAAAAAATATCGCAAAATATTTGGTTGTTTCTGAAAATAGTTATACCTTTGCAACCGCAAAACAAGCAATGAGGCTCCTTAGCTCAACTGAATAGAGCATCTGACTACGGATCAGAAGGTTGTGGGTTTGAATCCCGCAGGAGTCACGAAAAAAGGATACTTTCACAAGAGAGTATCCTTTTTCTTTTTGTATGTCATTCCTTGCAGGCGTCTTCCGCCATTCGCAGACCTTGTCTGTAAAGTCTTACAGCTCAACGCTGCTGATGTCTACAAGATTGTTTACGATGGCATAGATAGTCAGTCCGGCAGCACTGTGTATCTGCAGCTTCTTGGCAATGTTGCGCCTGTGAGTGATGACAGTGTTTATAGAGATGCACAGATGGTCGGCTATCTCCTTGTTCGTCATTCCCTGCACGACGCTGACGATGACGTCTTTCTCCCTGTCGCTCAGCGTTTCGTTGTTTGCAGAAGGGCTTATCATGTTTGAAATCTTCACGGAAACGTCAGACTGTTTCATCTTCCTCTCCAGCCATCTTATAGCCGGAATAAACAGATGCTCCTCCACTTCGGCATGCAGCGACAGCCACTCCTCGTTGTTGTAGATGTCGTATAGTGTTGCCGACAGCTGGTTGTTGCGCAGTCCGTCGGAAGGCAGATACTTTATGATAATGCTTTTCAGTTCGCGCAGTTTCTCGTCTGTCTTGCCATGATGCTTTGAGAATGTCTCTATGTCGTAGCCATTTGTCGTTTTGCCCTCCAGCAGGTTGTTGACGTATGGAAACACCATTTTCTCCTCATACTGCATGTGGATGCGTATGGAGTGTGCATATTCGTCGTACAGTTTCAGTATCAGTCTTGCCAGGTTGTCGTGCTCGTCGAGCGCACCCTGCAGCTCCTTGCGAATGAAAGGCAGCTGAAAACCAAGATAATATTCGTGGCTTGCACGCAGATACTGCATCAGCGTCGGTATCGAGAGCTTGTCAATGTCGTCGAAGTCGCGATAGCCGTTGATTGTAAAGTTTACCACCGCAAGAAATGTGTAGGTGTCTACATTCTGGTCACTGCATACCTCGCGCACCGTCTTGTCGCCAAATCCCAAGTTTATTCCGAAACTTCCAAGACTCTGAAGCAAATTGTAGTTGTCGCGTATGAGCGATATCATCTTGTCGCTTGCTTCGTACATTTTCTGCTGTTTCATAATGCTTACAATTTTTAACCGATGCAAAATTACAAATAATAAATGAAATACCAAATAATAAAAAATAAGTATTTATCATGCGCGCGTGAGCAGCGAAATAGTCTGGAAACCAGCACTCATTTACCGACATTTGGGTATTGTGCATCTTGCCGCAACACATTACCTTTGCAACCGTAAAACTGTAAACATAAGATTCAACGATATAAGTGCAGTGAAAGGTGCAACTCTTGTTACATAAAAAGGCATGCTTACCAATTCAGTTGTTATAAAAACTATCCGCTATGACAAGACCGCAACTTGAAACCTGCACTTATTTTAAATTTAAAAGAACAATGACAGGAAAATTTATTAAAAGCATTGCATTGGCAGGCGTTTGTCTTTTCTCTCAGAATGTATTGTCTCAGGAAGTAACAGCTGACAGCGTCATGCAACACGTCAAAGGCAAAAGGTTAAGCATCGGAGGCTATGGCGAAATAGTTATGTCGCGCAATTTCTACAGCGACAATGTTTATCGCTATTCGCGTCCGAGTCAATATAAAGACGATCCGAGCCACGGTCGATTCGACATACCCCATGCCGTCATCTATCTCGGCTACGACTTCGGCAAGGGATGGACATTCGGAACAGAGATAGAATTTGAGCACGGAGGCACAGGTACGGCAGTGGAGCGAGAATTCGACGAGGCTGCCGAGTGGGAACAGGAAGTGGAAAAAGGTGGCGAAGTGGAACTCGAACAGTTCTGGATACAGAAGTCCTTTGCCAGATGGGCTAACGTAAGGGTAGGACATATAGTAGTGCCGGTGGGATTGAACAATGCCTACCACGAACCGATGAACTACTTTACCGTCTACCGTCCGGAAGGAGAAAACACCATACTTCCCAGCACATGGCACGACACGGGTATCAGCTTCTGGGGACGCAGCGGCGATTTCCGCTACGAACTGCAAGTGCTGGCAGGGCTTGATGCATTCATGTTCAATCGCGACGGATGGATACACAACGGACCTAAGTCAGTGTTTGAATACAAGGTGGCAAACAAATACGGCGTTGCCATGCGACTCGACAACTACAGCCTGCCTGGTTTGCGCTTCGGACTCAGCGGATATGTTGGAAACGCAATGCACAACACATTCCCGCATGACATGGAGGGAGAAGGAAAGCGATACGACAAGATAAAAGGTACGGTTGCCGTCGGCTCTTTCGATTTCACTTTTGACAAATACAACTGGATAGTTCGTGGAAACGTAGACTACGGATATGTTGGCGATGCAGTAACGATAAGCAACATAAAGAGAAACATAACGTCGAAAGATGCGCCATACAGCAGCACGCCAGTAGGCAAGAATGCTGTGGCAACGGGAATAGAAGCGGGATATAATATCTTCTCGCAGATACCTAAACTTGCAGATGCGCAGAAGCTGTACCTATTCGGTCGTTACGAGTATTACAACACATACATTCCCGACAAGGCACAAGCTCCATACACATATACGGAGCGAAACCGCATAGCCGCAGGTCTGAACTATCACCCAATAGCACAGGTGGCTGTCAAGGCAGAATACTCTCACCGCTTCTTCAAGTCGGAATATAACAACGAACCATCGATAAACATAGGTGTCGTATACGAAGGATTATTCCTCTAAAACGACATATATAAATATGTATATATAAAGAAAACCAAACCAATTCAAATAAAAAATGACAGACATGAAAAAGATTTTTAAGTATGCACTGCTGTTTATGGCAGCATGCACCATGACAATGGGATTTACATCGTGCAGCGATGACAACGACAATGATGGCGGAAGCTCGCTGACAGAAAAGGAAGTAGCACTCCGGGCATTGACAAACAAGTATGTAAACAACGTGATTTACCCTACTTACGGCAACCTTGCAGCACAGACAGAGAAACTCTACGACTTGCTTGAAGATGCAACCGATAAGTTTAACAATAACTCCTTGACACAGAGTGATATAGATGAGATATGCAACACATTCCTCAGTGCACGTTCATATTGGGAAAAGAGTGAGGCATTCCTCTATGGTGCCGCAACAGACTTTGGTATCGACCCACACATCGACACATGGCCTCTTGATGTCAAAGTGCTTGCAAACACACTGAAGGATGCTGAGCGAATAGAGGATCTGCAGGGTGAAGACGGCATAGAATATGCAAGAGCCAACTTGGGAGAACAGCTACTGGGCTTCCACGGCATAGAGTTTATCATCTTCCGCGACGGACAAAACCGAAAACTGACCGACCTGAAGGCATATGAAAAAGACGAGAACTTTGCAGGCTCAAAGGTTAACGGACGTCAGGAACTCATCTATGCTACAGCCGTTGCAGGCGATCTGCGTGACAAGTGCTATCAAATGGAAGTGGCATGGATGGGCGAGAAAGCGCCGCAAGCACACGTCAACCGCGTGGAAGAATGCGAGTTTACGACAACCGTTAACGGTGTCGACGGACTCTACTACGGCAACAACATGCTCAACGCAGGCAATGCAGGTAGCACATACGCATCATGGTTCAACGTGGCATACACAATACTTGTGTCTGGATGTTCTAACATTGCAGTGGAAGTAGCAGACCAGAAAATGGGACAGGCTAATCGCGGTGATGATGTAAACTATATAGAATCGCCGTATAGCAAGAAGTCGTTTACTGATTTCTATGATAACATTGCAAGTATCAAAAACTCACTTTATGGCAATTACGATAAGGAAACACCAGACACTGAGTCTATAATGAGCTATCTGAGAAAATACAACAACGAGCTGGCTGCAAGATTACAGACAAACCTCGATGCAGCATTAGCCTCTCTGAACACATGTATCAACAGTGGAACAGCATTTGTCGACAATCCTAAGGCAAGCTATGTTAGTGATGCCATGAACAAGATTGACGACCTCGACGAGATATTGAACGAAGCTGCAACTTGGATAACACGTAATCATTAATAAAGTATCTGAAGCACAGGCATCTGACGTCTTGACGGCTTTTGCATGTGCTGTTTTATTAAAAAACAAAACAAAGTTATAGCACATAATGAACAAGTTTTTAAGACAAACAATTTATTTGACACTCGGATTTCTGTTGTCGGCATCACTCGTTTCGTGCACTGACGATGACAACGAAGCCTTGAAAAAGATTACGACAGAGGATGTTGACTTTGTAGGCAAAGCTGTCGGCAATTTCCTTGCAGAGGAATGGTACCCGGGTGGACAGCTTGGTACAACAATGAATGTTGTTGCCGGTTGCTATGAAGATGAGACTCCAGCAGTTACGCAGCAGAATTTTACTGAGGCTTTCAATCGTGGAGAACAGTTTTTTGAGCGTAGCACAAACGAGTTTCAGGTACCTTTCAATGGTCTGGGACCAGCTGCCGTGCGCAAGGGATGTCTCGATTGCCACCCAGCATACGGACATGGAAAGCGTGTAAGCCAGTACACTGCCACATGGGGCAATGGTTATCTGCTCGTAGTATATCATCCAGTTGACGGCTTGAACAGCGATGACGGACCATACGTTTCTGAGGTTACAGGTATGCCGCAGACCATAGCCACATCGCCATTCCTTGCACCAATCGACGAGAAGCAGATACAACTTGACTGGAAAACACTTGACAAGATGGAGAGTGGCTTGGCTATGCAGTTCCCCGACGGAGAAAAATATGAGCTTATCTATCCGGAACTTTATATTCCAAAATCGGCTTTCAACACAACACCGACACCTTACGAAAGTGGCGCAGTGGCATTCCGACTTGAATCTACGATAGGCATCATAGGCACAGGTCTTATAGATGCTATTCCCGATGACTCGATAAAACTGCAATATCAGCGTGAGGCGGCAGCAGGCATAGAGCTTAATCCTGCAATGTGGGACAAAGCCAAGAACGACTGGGCGCCATCGGCGATGTATACTGCAAACGGCGTTAACCGCATAAAAAAGTTTACTTACGCATGTACTCGCGGCTCTCTGCAGGATGGTCCAGGTGCCAATGCCATCTGGAACATTACAAACGTGAGTCGCAGCGACCGTCCGTACCTTTATACTACGGATGCTTGGGCTACTCGCATGAGTGAGACTCCGTCTGTAATCAGTGCAATAAAGGCAGATCCTACTTCTCCTTACTATGCCGACGGCTCTGATGAGGGCATTAAGGCAGCCGTGAGAGGACTTCTCTCGCCAAAGACAAATCAGTTTGACAACGAGTGGCATAACTTCACACCAGAAATGTCTGATGAGAATTTCTGGGCTTTCATGGTTTGGCATCGTGGTTTGGCTATTCCACGTGCACGCAACCTTAACGACCCAGAAGTGCAGCGCGGTAAGCAGGTTTTCAATGAGATTGGTTGCGCATACTGCCACCGTCCGAAGTGGCAGACTGACAAAGACAAATATTGGTCGCCGACAATGCTCACGTCGAAGAACATGAATCTGCCACGCTATCAGAATCAGACAATATATCCTTACACAGATATGGTGCAGCACAGACTGTATATGAAGAATGGCATACATGGTTCGTGGTGTCGCACTACACCGCTGTGGGGACGTGGACTGTCGCTTGTCAACACAGGTGCTGAGGACAGATTGCACGATTGCCGTGCACGAAACGAGATAGAAGCCATCATGTGGCATGGCTACAGCAAGAAGAGCGATGCTTATGCTTCTACCGAGAAATTCTATAATTTGCCTAAGAAAGACCGCGATGCGGTTGTTAAATTCTTACGCTCAATTTAGTCAATAGATATCAGAAGCTAATGGTACTTATGTGCTATTGGCTTCTTTTTTATTTCAGATATGAAGAAGTTTTTATACGCAGTTTACATATTAATAGTAGTAAGTCTTGCCGTAGCAACAATAGTAGAAAACAGTTTCGGAACGGAATTTGCAGGCAGGCATATCTACGGAGCATGGTGGTTTACGTCATTATGGACGACACTGGTCGTTCTGGGATGCGCCTGGATTGTGCATAGGAAGATGCGCCGCTGGTCGCTGCTGTTGCTGCACGGCTCATTCGTCATTATACTTGTCGGTGCCGCAATAACTCATTTCACGGCAAAGCGCGGTATGATACACTTACGAACAGGCGAACAGACATCTTCATACATCATATCTGACGGAAACAAAGGCATGGACACGGCAGAACTGCCATACACGTTGAGGCTCGATACTTTTGCTGTCTCATATCATGAAGGCACAGATGCGGCTGCCGACTTTGTTTCTTTCCTGACTGTCAGCGACGGCAAAGGTGTGCAGAAAGCAAGAGTTTCGATGAACAACATCTTTTCATATAAGGGAATAAGACTCTATCAGAACTCCTATGACGATGATGGTGGGGGAACGGTGCTGACAGTTAAGAGCGACCCCGCTGGTATTGCAGTAACATACTGTGGATATGCCTTGCTGTTCTTTTCACTGCTTTTCATGCTTGTCGACCCTAAGGGAACATTCCGCCGCCTTTTGCGCGACGATCGGCTGAACAAAGGTTTTCTGGTGTTTGCAGCATTGGTATGTTGCTCGCTTTTATTCAGTACGGCTTCTAATGCGGCGCCAACTCTACCGAAAGAGCAGGCAGAGCGTTTTGGCAGACTCAACATATTATACAACAACCGTATATGTCCGTTACAGACATTTGCCATCGATTTTACAAAGAAGATATACGGAAAGGACACCTACAACGGCTTGACGGCTGAACAGGTAGTCGCTGGTCTTGTGTTCTATGGCAACGAATGGAATGACGAGCCGTTTATTCGTCTAAAGAAAAAGGAGTTGCGCAATGCGCTAAACCTGCCAAAATATGTATCGATGAACCGCCTTTTCGAGGGTGGGAGATATCTGCTGGGACCTTATTACGACGAATATCTTCGCGGCAACGACGACAAGCTGCACAAGCAGGTAGCCGACATCGACGAGAAACTGCAACTTGTAATGGATTTGCGCAGAGGAATACTGCTGAAAGTATTCCCATACAACAACGGCAAGACAGTTGTATGGTATTCCCCGACAGAGCAGCATCTGCCGCAGGACATGGATTCTGTACAGGCAAAATACATCAATACATCGTTCAATATCCTTTATCAGAATGTGCTTTCAGAACGCTACGACAACGTTGACAATATGCTGCTGAAGATGCGCAAATACCAGCAGGTAAACGGAGGCGCATCGCTGCCCACACCCATACAGCGCAAAGCCGAGTTTGCATACAACGCTATACCATTTGCCAAGATATTGTTCATGGCATGTCTTGCTGTGGGAATGTTGTCTCTGATAGTCGTCATGGTGCGCATGACAGATAACCGACAGGAACGTAAAGGCATGGGCAAGCGTGCCTTGCTGACCATGTATGCGATAATGCTGCTGTGCTTTGGCGTGCTCACATGGTGTCTCGCATTGCGATGGATAATAGGTGGCACGGTGCCAATGTCGAACGGTTACGAAACGATGCTGTTGCTCGCATGGATAATAATGCTTGTATCCATTGCGGTAGGCAGGCGTTTCCCCATAATGCTGACGTTTGGTTTCCTCTTGTCGGGATTCTTCCTCCTCGTGGCATACATAAGCAATATGGACCCGAAGATAACACATATCATGCCCGTCCTGCAGTCGCCCTTGCTGAGTATACACGTAGGAGTCATAATGATGTCATACGCCCTGCTTGCACTAACGTTTATATGCAGCCTTACGGCAACACTGCTATATATAGCTAAGCGTGATAGGAGCCGCGAGCAAGTCATGTCGCTGGCATTGCTGAGTAGATTGCTTTTGTTTCCGTCAATCACTGCACTCGGCTTGGGAATATTCATAGGAGCTATATGGGCAAACATCAGTTGGGGCGACTATTGGAGCTGGGACCCAAAAGAAACGTGGGCGCTGATAACCATGCTCGTATATGCCGTGCCGCTGCATACGGCAACCGTGCCAAGCATCAGCAAGCCAATGGCATATCATTTCTATATGATGTTTGCATTCCTGACCCTGCTCATGACATATTTCGGAGTGAACTATCTTCTCGGGGGAATGCACTCCTATGCATAGAAACAACTCCGATTTGGAAATAAAGAGCCCCTATCTGCACAAAAAACACTAATCAATTTTCGCCCGTTTACCCTCGCGAGAATGCCCTCGAAAGCCGTTTCTGAAATCGCAGGGGCAAAAAACGCCCGTATTTCGCACTTTGTTGTAATCGTCTGACAGTCAAGATGATAGCGCAGAATACACTACTTTTACGCACGAAACACAAGTGTTAAAATTGTCAAAGAGCATGTTTTACATTGTCAAACACACTGTTTGAGGATGCCAAACATAATGTTTGGGACTCTCAGACACAATGTTTTGCAAGTCAAAATACGCAAATAGCCGCTTCAAACATACTCTTTGACATTTTTAACAATTATAATTGGTCTGAAAATTAACATATATTTGCTATTTCAAGGCTTATAAAAATTCTATTTGAACGATTTTCCCGTGTCAAAATTTTTCATCATTTTCCGCCCTCAGACAAAATCCCGTTCACTTTGGCACACTTTTTGCTGCAACTTCAGCAATAACATAAAAATATCCCAAATATTTTCGTTTATAACAAACAAAATCATTAATTTTGCAGCAGTATTAACACATTAAACACCAAACAAGCCTATGGCATAAGACAGAAAACAATAGACATATTAAAATAAAAAGCGTTAGCTTTATTCTTGTTCTATCGAAATCGGCAAAATTTCAAGAGCAACCAAGAGTAAAAGCGAAAACGCTCACGTCAACCGACGTGGGCTTTTACTCGAATATGGTTGCATGGTGTTTGCCGATACCTGATAGAACGTAGACGAAGTTATTAGTCCACGTTTTTTATTTTGTCTATAACTACCGACCACCGGACTACCTTACAACGGGAGAAAGCCTAATCGCCCAAAAGGATAAAGGCAAAACTACTAAACACATACATTATATGAATACAAAACTACTCTTATTATCGCTCCTCATGAGCATCATGTCCGTATCTGCATTCGCAAAAGATGCTATAATCGACGGAATAAAATACAGTTTGAACGACGAGACTTTGGAAGCAGAGGTAATTCAGAATGTTCAGAATGTTATTCAATATTCAGGAGACATAACAATTCCTGAGACTGTAGACTACGATGGCAAGACATACAGTGTAACAAGCATCGGCGAGGGTGCTTTCAAAGGTTTCTTTTACTTGACATCAATAACCATTCCCAACAGCGTAACAAGCATCGGCAATGATGCTTTCCAAAATTGTCTTTTTATATTCAATTGCCTCTTTTTCTATTGAATGTAAAGATTGGAATATATCACATTCATCGTTATACCATAACTCTGACAAGTTTTCTATCAAATATATGTTAGAAAAGGAATTGGTGAATGATAGTATCTTAAACTTATCAAAGAAAACATAGTTTGTCCAGAATGAACCATTAGGGACATAATCGTTCAATTCTTCTGGGTACCAGAAAAATCCATGATTATTGTACTCCATCATTTCTTGTTCCAGCCAATTCCTTTCTAATTCGTCTGACCCAGCCTCAATACATTTGACTTTTATGAAATTGAGAACTTCGTTTTGTATTTCTTTCTTTGTGGAATTTGAATATACCACTACAGGTAATCCTAATTCTACAGCCAAATCATATACATATCTGCTAAGTTGATTAGCAGGTTCTTTTGAACAGACAAACCATATTCCTGGCACGTATAACTTCTCGTATGAATCCATTTTGTCCATAATTATAAGTTTTCTGATGCAAAGAAAACAAAGACCCCTGCCAACTGGTGGCAGAGGTCTAAGAAAAATGCTAAATACTATATAAATTATGTGATTGGGTCTGAACAAAAATCTCGGCGTTTGCATAATTTGCAATGTTTGCCCATCCAGATTTCATCAAATTGACTCATGGCCTGTTCAACGATTTCATGGGTATCTGTCAAGATACCAGCTTCAAAGTTACGTCTGTTATCGGTTTTCATTCCGATACCTGCACCTGTAAGATTCGCACTGCCGATATACACCTCTTTAACATCAAAGACAAGCATTTTGAAATGAACACGGGGACAAAGCACTCGCTCCAAACGATCATACAGCACTGTGTACTTGTCAAAATCCTCACGAAAGTTCGGTCCAGGTTCTTTTGCATGAATGAGCCTTACCTCCACGCCACGCCGAATGAGTTGGGCAATAAGAGCCAGAAACGGTTTCTTCTCTTTGCCCACCTCAATGTAAAGGTCTTTTATGTCAGCCGTACCAATCCAAAGCATGTTCTTCACCGATTGTACTCGTGAAAGCACGTCCTTGTAATGGGCGGTATTAGAAATATATTTCAACATAAAGACATCCCCCAAATATTAATCTTATTTGTTTAATATATATTCTGAAACGAACACCTGAATATTCTCAACATCCTTGTAAACTTCTCGGAGGAAATCGGCAAGTTCCTCATGAGTCATATCAGATATAGACCTTTTTGAGGAAATCACGGTTTTATAGAAAACTCGATTGTCTTTAGAATCTCTTTCCAAACCTACTTCTGTTGCTTTCGTCATTAAGAGACTATCACAGAGAACCTGTTTGAAACGTTCTTGTATATCATTTTGTTCAACGTGCAATACTAATGTGTATTCTATCCCTGATAGCAGTCGTTTTTCATTTAACGGAATCCACTCAAAATGTACTTTAGTTGTCCATTTCTTGAAGAATACTTGAAAGAAGCCATTATGGATGCCGTTGTAAAAACCGATTTCCTCTTCTGGACACAGATCGTCCAACACTTCTAAAGTAGTATTTTGCAATCGTTCTATTACTGGCTTTATCATGCTCTCCATGGAATTGCTAACTATATTTTGCAATTCTCCCAGAGTATGCAAATATGCATTGAGTTTTGCATAGACTTCACCCCTTGACATTTCTTTCGTGCAACCTATACTATTGGCGATTTGGCTCAGCACCTTTTTACGGAAGCCTTTTCTCGAATCCCTTATGTCAAATAATCCTTCTAAATGATCGATGTACTGTTTGATAGCAGACTCCAACCATTCCTCTCTTACTCTACAATTAGGCAAAACTGTTTCTTTGAGCCATGGGAGAATGTTATGGTAATAATCCATTTCCAAGAAACGATCACCCAAAATCTCTTTTGTCTTTTCTGTAAGACTATATCCTTCAACTTTTTTTCTACCGTCTCGTGTCAGATATATAACCCAAATGTTATCTGAAGGAATACCTCTTTCAATCTCAGTATTCACATAACGTTCAATTTGTTTGTCCTGGTCAACAGCCCAGTGGATTTTATTCTCGATAATAACAGCATATTCTCCATCTTTCTCAATGAGTCCATCGATATTATCCCTGTTAAAATACACTTTTGACTTTTCAATGTCGAAGGTGTCAACATTAAATGTAGGAAGTTGCTTAAGAAAAGAAGAAAGAATAACGTGTTTGCCATCTTCCTTGTATTTGAGCAAATGCGTGAGTATTCTTGTATGAGCGTTTTCGTTGGCATGAAGTTCATCAATCACGTTGATATGAAATGGCAAGGCCGCTTCTTGTTCTTCATAATAATCGCCAAGTGCTTTTGCCAGTTCAATGTTCTCTGCTACCTGTTGACAGTATTGCATCAAAACAGGTTCAACTATATTACGCAGTTCTATGATAGCATGACCCAATTCTACGATATTGCGCCATCCGTCAACTCTTCTGCTCAACACATATGCATATTCACAAAAGCCTCTCTTTTCGGTTTTTGCTATGTCATTATTAGGAAGATTTCTTTCAAGATAAGTGCATAATGATTTATATGTAGAACTTTCCACATGCAATTCAATATGGTTCTTATATAATTCATAATGAATATCATGTGGAAATACTATTGGCAGATTTGTGTCAATAGGCATTTGCAAGAAACCCTTACTTACATTTCTTACTTTTGCACCTATCATAGTTTCCAATAAAAGTTGTTCATTTCTTGTTTCTTCCATAATTCTAATCTTTTTAATCCAACTTTTCAAATTCAAAATCATTTATTGAACAGCCTGCTTTCTTGTAGTCAAAACCATACATGCGCATGTACTGCTCTTTAATTTCTACTGCTCCATTGTAGAAAGGAGTAGTGGTGTGTGACCGTGTGGTCACGGTGATTGACATGTCTGGTGTCAACACCTGCCCATTAGAGCGTTTTACTCGTTTGGGTGTAATTCTAAATACTTTACTCATGTTCAAATATTTTTAAGTTTATCACTCAAATAAGTTATCCAGTTACCGTCATAGCCAATAGGATAGAAGGTACGTTCAAAAGGCTCTTTGTCCATGTCGTAAGTTATGACCTCTACTTTCTCTTTAAGAAGTTCATTCACCTTCTTATACGG